>SMTZ1_10003661_pt1 | contig 15457 bp, 12 predicted proteins | sample DeeMarSWOR136_30_FD_25667 | JGI IMG/M metagenome (IMG submission 25667)
CAGCTTTAGCTTTGCGAACCAGAGCCCCGATTTTCGTCGGGGTTTGCGTGAGATCCAGTCAGAACCAACTTTGTGGTATTTTCGAACCTGTACGATACGACGGTGAGAATATCCATGAGCTCACTGAGCTCTTGGTACGAAAGATGGAGTACTATATCAGGCGATATCCTGATCAATGGTTTGTCTTTCAACCTCCTTGGAGTTGATCTGGTATGCTGCGGTATCTTAGGCGTGGGGAGTCTCAGGAAAGGTCGATTCCTGTACTTCTCTACCACAAAATCACCGGAGATTTCGGCATGGGTGGTGTCTGGAACACTCCCATACAGTTCAGAAGGCACATGGAGTATCTGAAATCGAGTGGATTCAGGACCGTCTCCCTGGAGCAAGCGTTCGGGGAGTTTCAGGAGAAATCTGTGGTTATCACCTTTGATGATGGCTATGAAGGAGTCTACACGTATGCCTTTCCCATACTGAAGGAACTGGGATTTACTGCCTCACTCTTTGTGATAAGCGGATACATCGGAAAATGGAATGACTGGGATGTCAATTTCGGCGTGAAATTCAGGCATCTCAACTGGAATCAGATTCGAGAGATGGTGGGGGAAGGCTTCTCATTCCATTCGCACACCTGCACTCATCCGAATCTTACGTGGTTGGGAGAGTTGTCGTTGAGAGAGGAACTTCACCGATCGAAGAGTGAGTTGGAGCAGAGATTGGGTACTCGAGTGCGCTATCTCTCGTATCCATTTGGCAGATACGACGAGAAGGTGAAGAGAGCAGCAATGGATGCTGGCTATGTAGGTTGTTTTGGCTCATATGCGTGCCCCAGTGGAGCCCGGGACCCATACGCAATGAGAAGGCATGGGATGTATATCATCGACACCCTCTGGGACTTCAAGGTAAAGATTGTGGGAGGAGGTGGGGTGTCCGATGGGTTGGAAGAGCTGAAAGGAAGGGCAATAACCTTCTTCGCGAGAGGGACCTATCCCGTGAAACGGCTACAGCGAAGTCGCAAATCTCACGGCATTCCTGAATATTGAAAGTCCGTCAGGTTCTTTCAGACCTTCTCGTGTCCATCGTGGATGCTGCGTCGGATGGCTATGTCTCTCTGGATGAGGCATCAGACCGAATATCCTGCCTGTGGAGTCGCATATGCCAGCCACAGCGTCGACAGAACCGTTCGGATTGCCGGGGTAGCCGCATGGCTGACCCTTCTCGGTCACGTACTGGAGTACAATCTGCTTGTTGCGCCACAGTTCTCTCAGCACAGCCTCATCCCGGGGTACGAATTTCCCTTCTGCATGCGCAACGGGAAGATATATGATGCGCTTCTGTCCCTGGGTGAATATGCACTTGCCTCTGCTGGTCTCCTTCAGGTAAACCCATCTGTCTTCAAATCTATCCGAGTCGTTGTACGACAGGGTGGCCTCCTGTTCTCTTTGTCCTCCCAGATTTGGCAGATACCCAGCCTTCACCAGAACCTGAAAACCGTTGCAGATACCCAAAACGAGTTTGCCATCTTCGATGAACGTCTGTACGTCATCTCCCAATCTGAATTTGAACTCGTTGGCGAGGATCTTTCCTGCTGAGATATCATCTCCATAGGTAAAACCTCCGGGTAGGACGAGAATTTGGTAATTGAAAAGGTGCTTCTCACGGCGCTTCAACTCATTTATGTGGACAAGGTCGACCTGCGCTCCTGATATTTCGAACGCGTGTGCAGTCTCATAATCACAATTCGTGCCCGCAGTCCTGACAACAATGGCCTTGGGCTTCATCCCACATCAGATTACTTGCACCATCTGCAAAAGTCAACGTGAAAAAAGGGGACTGAGAAAAAAGGGGACGGTGAGAAAAAAGGGGACGGTTCTATTTTTTGGACTGGGCCACCATTTTGCGGTTGACAACACGTTCCAAATGAGCTATCATATTATATGCCGATCCATGAATATCGATGTCTTAAATGCGATGCCCGGTTTGAATTTCTGACCTTGAAGAGGGAGGACGTACCGACCTGCAGCAAGTGTGGGGGTCATTCGCTTGAAAGACTCATCTCGTCCTGCGCGGTTCAGGGGACTTCGCGGACTTCTGCGTCTACATGCAGCAGCTGCAGTCTTCCAAGCTGCTCGTCTTGCGGTGTGAAACCGGGCGCATCTGACAGCTGAAGATAGAATGTACTTCGACGAACCGGGGAAACAGAACACCAAATCTGCCCTTGAGGTAGCAAGAGAGGAAGCTCAGCGAAGAAGGATTCCTTACGTCGTTGTCGCCACAACTACCGGTCAGACAGGAGTACTGGCAGCAGAGCTCCTCCAGGGAACTGGGGTAAAACTAGTATGTGTTACCCATAACACTGGGTTTAAGGAACTGGGAATTCAGGAACTCAGCCCAGAGAATAAAGCCAAAATAGAAGAGCTGGGTGGCAGAGTTCTCACCTGCCCGATGGTCCTGAGGAGTCTTGGTGCGGCTGTGAGACAGAGATATGGTTATTCTGAGCAGCAGTTTGTTGCTGATGTGCTCAGGATGTTCGGACAAGGTATGAAGGTATGTGTTGAGATAGTGGCAATGGCTGTCGATTCTGGCTTGGTTCCCTACGAAGATGTTATCGCTGTGGGGGGCACATCAAGGGGTGCAGATACTGTGGTACTTGTCCGAGCTGACTCATCGAATCGATTCTTCAACATAAAGATAAAAGAGATCTTAGCCAAACCGAAAACATTCTAACGATCCGGTAGGCGATTCTCTCCCCTCTTTTTTGAATCTAAACTAATTAGGAGGGAAAATGTACGAAAGATTTACAGAAAAGGCGAGAGAGGCCTTGGCGATAGCTCAGGAGAGTCTGGGCAAATTCAGGCACAATCAACTCGATACCGAACACGTTCTCTACGGTTTACTGGATCAGACCGGCGGACTCGTGTCTCACATCCTGGAGGTGATGGAAATTCCGGTACCTAGCGTTAAGAACAGGGTGGAAGAAGCCCTTAGACGATCTCCTCAGGTTGAGTTCTTGAGTCCTGGGGGACAAGCTCAGGTGTATATCACACCGAGGGCAAAACGAACACTGGATTGTGCACTGGAAGAGGCGAGGCGCCTGAAAGACGAGTTTTGTGGGACAGAGCATATATTCATCGCCATATCAGACGAGAGAGAAGGTCCCGTCTCCCGTATTTTCGGTGAATTTGGGATTACGAAGGAAAGAATCTATGGTGCACTTCAGTCTGTGAGGGGGACGGCAAGAATTGAAGACGCAAATGCTGAAAGCAAATACAGAATACTTCAGAAATACTCTCGAGATCTTACGAAGCTCGCAAGAGATGATAAGCTGGACCCGGTAATTGGGAGAGAAGAAGAGATTCGGAGAGTTATCCAGGTGCTCTCACGAAGAACGAAGAACAATCCAGCTCTCATAGGAGAGCCTGGCGTAGGGAAGACCGCCATCGTGGAAGGGCTCGCCCAGAAGATTGTGTCCGGTGATGTTCCAGAACAGCTGAAGGAGAAGAAGGTGATTGCGCTCGATATGAGCGGCTTGGTAGCCGGCTCGAAGTTCAGAGGAGAATTCGAGGAACGGCTGAAAGCAGTGATGGAAGAGATAAGGAGAGCGAAAGGAGAAATCATAGTCTTCATCGATGAGCTTCAGCAGATCGTTGGGGCAGGCGCAGCCGAAGGGGCGATCGACGCGTCGACCATGTTGAAACCGGCTCTTGCTCGCGGTGAATTACAGTGCGTCGGAGCGACCACACTGGGTGAGTATCGTAAGTACATCGAACAGGATGGTGCTCTGGAGAGGAGATTCCAGCCAGTGTTGGTGAGGGAACCCACAGTTGAGGATACAGTAAACATATTGAAGGGCTTGAAGGACAGGTATGAGGCACATCATGGAGTCAAGATATCAGATAAGGCATTAGAAGCAGCTGCACGGCTCTCCGCCAGGTACATCTCCGACAGATTCCTACCAGACAAGGCTATAGACCTCGTAGATGAAGCCGCATCGAGATTGAGGATGGAGATATATTCGATGCCTCAAGAATTAAAGGATATGGAGGACGAACTCAAGAGGCTCAGTGCTGAAGGTCGGGAGGCGGTCATAAGGAGGGATTACGAGCGTGCAGCAGACCTGAGAGACAAGACGAATAGTTTAGCAGATGAGCTGAATGAAAAGAAAGCTCAATGGATGGAAGAGAGAAGGATCGATGAAATTGTTGACGAAGAGGATATTGCCGAAGTGGTGTCTAAATCGACAGGTATTCCCGTATCAAAGATGCTGGAGAGCGAACGAGATAAGCTGCTCAAGATGGAGGAAAAGCTTAAGCAACGGGTCATTGGACAGAATGAAGCGGTTACCCTCATTTCCGATGCAATACGGAGGAGTAGATCTGGTCTCGCAGATATCACGAAACCAATGGGCACATTCATCTTTCTCGGGCCCACAGGCGTGGGAAAGACTGAGCTTGCGAAGACGCTGGCATGGTTCCTGTTCAATTCTCAAGATGCAATGGTGAGAATTGACATGTCAGAGTACATGGAAAAACATACGGTGTCGAGGTTGATTGGTGCGCCTCCCGGCTATGTGGGTTACGAGGAAGGAGGACAACTCACTGAAGCGGTCAGAAGGAGACCGTACACGGTCATATTGTTTGATGAGATTGAAAAGGCCCATCCAGATGTTTTCAACATATTCTTGCAGATCTTTGATGATGGACGTCTTACAGATGGTCGAGGAAGAACGGTCGATTTCCGAAATGCGATTATCATCATGACCTCGAATATCGGATCTGACTTGTTCCAAAGTGAAGAATACAATCGGAGCAAGGAGATCGTGCTGGAGAAGCTTAAGAACACGTTTAAACCGGAATTTCTCAATCGGATTGATGAAGTCATAGTGTTCAGAGCACTCGACGAAGAGGTGATTCGTAGAATCGTAGAGCTTCAGCTTAGAGGACTAGGGACAAGGCTTGCAGACGAAGGGATAATCCTTGAATTGACAGAGGATGTGAAGCAGCTCATTGCAGAAGAAGGCTTTGTTCCTGAGTATGGGGCAAGGCCGCTTTCAAGAACGATTCAAAGATTGATTGAGAATCCACTCTCGAAACTGCTGATCGAACGTAGGTTCACACAGGGTGACACGGTCGTCGGCCGACGTATAGACAGGAAGATAGAATTTTCGAAGAAGTGATTCTCAGTGGCACGGAGTCCGGCTGCCACTCGGTTTGACGTTCCCGGTACTTCCATAGAATAAACTCCACTTCTCATGTCTCCGTCTTGCTCTTTCGTGAATCCTCGTGACTTCCGCCTCTCTCTCTTCAGGATTTTGTCGGTAGCCAAACCTTGACACCATTTTCCTTGAACTAATAAAATCTCTCTCGTGTTCGCCGGTTCACTCGTTGCCCTCGTAACTCCGTTCAAGAATGGAAAACTCGACGAAGAGGGATTGAGAAGAAACGTCCGTTTTCAGATCGAGGAAGGCTCGGACGGTCTTGTTGCCATTGCCACCACTGGAGAATCTCCGACCCTTTCGGAAGAGGAGAAGGAGAGGGTCACCCGGATATGTCTGGAGGAGTCTAATCACAGGGTCCCAGTTATTGTGAGCACCGGGACTAACTCCACGCTGAAGACCGTTGAGGCTACGAAGAAGGCTGAAGAAGAAGGTGTGGATGGAGCACTTGTCATCACTCCTTACTACAACAGACCGACACAGGAAGGACTCGTGCGCCATTTTGAAGCTGTAGCCACATCGGTAAAGATTCCCATAATAGTGTATAATGTACCTGGGAGAACAGGTGTCAACCTTCACCCGAAGACTGCGGCAAGGCTTGCAGAATTCCAGAATATTACGGCAATAAAAGAGGCGAGCGGTAACCTCGATCAGGTGTCCGCGATAATTGCAGAATGTGGGACAAAGCTCGCTGTTCTCTCTGGTGACGATTCACTCACCCTTCCCATGCTTGCTCTGGGTGCCAAGGGGGTAATCTCTGTCGTCGCGAATATACTCCCTTTAGATGTGGCAGAAATGGTGAGAGCATTCGGTCGGGGCGACGTGGAGAGTGCACAGAGAATGCATTTCAGGCTCTTTCCCATAATCAGAACGCTCTTTCGCGAAACGAATCCAATACCGGTAAAAAGAGCGATGGAGCTCATCGGTATGGCAGCCGGTGAGCCGAGACTGCCATTGGTCAAGCTGAGTGAAGATGGAGAGGCTGAGCTAAGAGTGGTACTCACGGATAGAGGAGTACTCGACTGAGGGAAGTCTCTGCTCTGAGTTTTTCAAATTGTTGGTTGACAAAAAGATTGTGATAGGTAAAATATGCAAAAGCAGAGGGTAGAGGTTGAGTAGGCTTCGGAAGTGTGCAAAAGCAAAGAAGAATTAGGAGGGCGTATGAAAAGAATACTGATCTCACTCTTAGCCATGGCACTCGCTGTCTCCTGTGTGAAGGAGAAGGAAAAAGGTGAAGTTCTCGTCAAGGTGGATGATTCCATTCTCACGACGGAGCAATTCTACAATCAGATTCCGCCAGGGTGGAAGAATGTGCTCAGTTTTGAGGAAAAGAGAAGTTTTGTGAATGACTGGATAGAGACTGAGCTTCTCTATAGAGAGGCTAAAGAGAGAGAACTGGACAAAGATGCAAAGGTGACGGCTCAGCTCGAGACGATCGAAAAAGAGATTCTGAAGAATGAACTGTTGCTGAGAGAAATGGATAAGGCAAAGATTACGGACGAGGTGATTCATAAGTACTACGACGATCATGAGAATGACTACAAGAATGAGATCAAGATCGCGGTGATTTTCGTCGATAGAGAAGATGAAGCTCAACTGATCTACCAAAGCCTCCAGGAGGGGCAGGACTTCGCCACCTTGGCCAAGGAGAAGTCGCTCGGACCAATGGCACAGGAAGGTGGCGTAATCGATTACTTTAGAAGACACTCACCTACTGCACTCATATCTCCTGAACTGGAGGAGATAGCTTTTACGCTTGAAACAGGCGAGATAAGTGAAGTAATAAACACAGAAAACGGCTACTACATACTCAAACTGCTTGGCAAGAGACCTCTGAAAGAGACCGTCACCTTTGATGTGGTGAAGGAAGATATCAGACGAAATCTGAGCATGATAAGACAGAACACGGTGTATGATAGTCTGTTGACAATGCTGAAGGCCGACGCCAAAATAGAAATAAACGAGGCCCTCTTGAGAGAATGATCCCGCGGATAGGCCTCACACTGGGCGATCCAGCGGGAATAGGTCCAGAAATCGTACTCAAAGCGTTACGGAAGGTTGAAATCGAGTACGATCCTCTACTCATAGGATCTATCCAGCTTGCAGAAATCGCACGAGATATCGTTGGCGAAGGTCTTCGAATAATACCACGTGAGCGCTTCGATCATGTGCCGGGTGCATTACGTATCCACGATTGTGGAGATCCTGATCTGTCTTCCATCAATCCTGGGAGGGAATCCAAGGAAGCCGCCCGCGTATCGTATCTCTGGGTAGTCGAGGCAGTCAAGCTGGCGCTCAAGAGATCGGTGGATGCAGTGGTCACAGCACCGATAAATAAGGCGTCGTGGAAGAGCGCAGGATATGACTATCCCGGTCATACCCAGCTGCTCGCATCCCTCACGGACGCCGAAAATTACGGAATGATGATGGTTGCTGAGTCGTTGAGAGTGCTGCTGATTACAACCCACATCCCAATTGGGCAGGTTCCCAGGGAAATTGACAAAGGAGAGATAGAACGCAAGATCCTATTGGCACACAGCTCACTTAAAAACCTTTTCAGGATGGCTGATCCGAAGATTGCGGTTTGCGCGCTCAATCCACACCGAGGCGAACAGGGAGTGTTGGGCAGAGAAGAGAGCGAAGAGATAGAGCCGGCCGTACAGAGCTGTAGGGATAAAGGGATAGCGGTGGAAGGACCTTTTCCGTCCGACACCCTTTTCCTCAAAAGGAGGCAATACGATTGCATAGTTGCTATGTATCATGATCAAGGACTGATACCCTTCAAATTGCTGAGCTTTGGGAAGGGTGTGAACCTCACTCTCGGTCTGCCCTTCATAAGAACGTCACCAGATCATGGAACAGCATACGAAATAGCCGGTAAGGGAATGGCTGATCCTTCAAGTATGGTGGAAGCGATTCATCTGGCGTGCGAGCTTGTCAAGAATATGAATCAGGTGTGAGTTCTCAGATTTCTGCCAACCCAGAGTCCCGAGGCGGCTGCCTGCAGCAATCCCCTGGTAATTCCTGCTCCATCCCCTATGGCGAACAAATTTCGGACTTGGGTCTCGAGAACCCGGTTCAGTTGGATCTGCATCGAATAGAACTTCACTTCCACTCCATAGAGAAGGGTGTGGGGTGAATTGACTCCTGGAGCGAGTGCGTTGAGCGCTTCAATCATCTCCATAATTCCGGAGATGTACCTGTAAGGTAGCACGAAACTGAGATCGCCGGGAGTCGCATTTCTGAGGGTGGGTCGTACAATGCTCCTTCCGATTCTTTCGGGAGTCGATCTTCTCCCCCTCTCAAGATCTCCAAGTCTTTGGACCAGAACCCCTCCTCCAAGCATATTGGCAAGGCTCGCAATGTACTCCCCATACTTTATCGGTTCTCTGAACGGCTCAGTGAAATCTGTGCTTACAAGAAGCGCGAAATTGGTGTTGGGAGTTCGTCTCTTCTCCCAGGAGTGTCCATTCACTGTGATTATACCGTTCACATACTCCGTAACCACCTCTCCGTAAGGATTCATACAGAAAAGCCTTATCTTGTCGTCGAAATGCCTTGTATAGTATATCAGCTTGGGTTCATACAGCACACTGGTCAGGGGTTCCATGCATACTCCGGGCAGTTCCACCCTGATGCCGACATCTACAGGATTGTTGCGTGTGGTGAGCTTGAGTCTTCTTACCTCTTTCTGAAGCCAATCGGTACCGCTCCTTCCAGGGCTTAATATCACATATCTCCCACTGATCGTGTCTCCGTCTTTCCCCACTACCCCGCACGCTCTGTCGTTCCTCACCAGAATCCGGGTGACTTCAAATTCAGTTCTTATTTCAACTTTGGTCTCAAGTTCTTCTCTCATCTTCGCCAGTACCTTCCGACATCTCTCCGTTCCAAGATGGCGCACTCTGGAGGGTATGAGCCTGAGATTTGCCTTTAGAGCAGCACTCTGCCATCGTTCGATTTCGTCCCGATCTCTGCCATAGACCTTCTTGGGTGCGCCGTAGGCCAGAAAGATCACATCAACCTCTTCAATAAAGTGGTGAAGATCGGGTATCCACTCGGCCAAATTGCCTCCAATGTCAGAAGAGAGGTTGAGTTTGCCATCGCTGAAGGCTCCCGCTCCTCCCCAACCACAGATCATCTCACAGGGAGCGCATCTCCTGCAATCGGATCCTGTGGCTGCGTAACATCTTCTCTTCCTCAAATCCTTTCCCTTCTCAAGCATCAGTACCTTCATTCCTCCTTCTTTAGTCAGCTCGAGTGCCGCAAAGATTCCAGCAGGTCCAGCCCCTACGATTATGACGTCGTACTCTACTTGCATAGCATTTCCACGATCCAAGGTAAGATCTTACCGGCCTCCCCGAAGATCGATTCGTCAGCAAACCGCGTTACTGGAGTGGGTTCGACATTTATCTCCAGAAGCCATGCGCCATGTCTCTTCGCCACGGACGGCAGAGAAGCTGCAGGCTCGACTACCCCGGAGGTGCCCGCCACTATCATCGCGGCACATTTTGTCGCGAACTCAAATGCTCTTTTGACTGCATCGACAGGCAAACTCTCCCCGAACCACACAACGTCAGGCCTCAGGTAGGCGCCGCATTCACATCTCGGCGGAAAGCCGGATTTCGCAGTCTCTTTGACAACGCTTCCATTCCTTGAACATCTGGACCTGAAGATATTTCCATGTAGCTCGATGACCTTTCCGCTACCAGCCTTGAGATGTAGTCCATCGACATTCTGAGTAACGAGAAGGAAATGTGGGAAGAGCTCTTCAAGTTGGGTAATTGCTCTGTGTGCAGCGTTTGGGGTAGCCTTCTCTATCAGATTCCTCCGATATTCATACCATTCCCAGACCAGTTGAGGATTTTTCTGGAATGCTTCTGGGCTCGCGAGATCCTCAGCCCTGTACTTCTTCCACAAGCCGTCAGTTCCCCTGAATGTGGGAATGCCACTCTCAGCTGATACTCCGGCTCCTGTCAATACGAGAAGGCTCGAGCAGTTCCTCAGGCACGCCATATCTGGAGGCTTAATCCCCACATCTGAAAGGTATAAACCGCTTCCGAGAAGTCAAGCTGATGAGAGAATGACTCAAGAGCAACTCCCTGGTGGCTCTGTCGCGATTGCGGTCGGGAGTAGTCGGTGGGCAAAGATGATCTTCGGAAGCGCATAGAAACGTGGCTGTGGGCCCCAGGGCACTCATATCCTAAGGCGACCTTGAACGAACGGAGCTCGAGGCCTTACTCTTTTCATTGACAAATCCATTCGCAGTTCCAAAATCTGACTTGATTCTGGTCTCTTTCACATGAGGAAAGGAGGATCGAAACATGGAAAGAGTATGTGCGGTTGTTTTCGGTCTTTTTCTGGCGTACAGCGGTTCTCTCGGGCAGAGTCCATTCCTGACGTCAGTTGCAATGACAGACGATGCTCGGGCGACTCTCGTGAATCCTGCGGGTCTCGGTGTTCCGAGAGGGCCGAATAGTATTCTCCTTCTCAACTATTCTCGTGATAAGCTGAATAGTTGGTCCTTTCTTTCGCAGACTCAATTGGGGGGATTGGGTTACGAGAGACGTCGGGAGTTCCCGGAGTACAACAGATTCATCTGGGGGCTGGCAGGTCCTATTACGAGGACGGTTCACCTCGGACTCCGATTCACGAGGACTTACTGGCCTGAGAAAGCGCACAATTCACTTGACGCGGGTCTCCTGTGGAGACCGAATAACCTTCTCTCTCTGGGCGCAGTGAGCAACTATCTGAATCAACCGGGGGGATTCAAGAGAAGCTACACTCTGGGCCTTGCACTGAGGCCCTTCACGAATCGGCTAACACTCTTCTTCGACGGCAATTTGCAGGAAGATGAAGAGCTGAAGAATACACGGTTCTTCTATGGAGGGGAAGTTGAACCGATCGATGGCATAATAATCCATGGAAGTGTAGACGGTGAGAGATGCTTAAGGGCAGGTATTGCACTCCATGCATCTTCTTTCGGTCTGGGATACCGCGGTGGTTTCGATGAGTCAGGAGAATTGGTGAGTGGAAGCTTCGGAATGACCTTCACAAGTGAGACCTACAGAACTTTTCTCAAGAGCAGACACCGCTTTGTGGACCTGAAACTTTCTGGAAGCATAGTGGATGAGAAATCCGAGGGTCTGTGGGGTACCCTCTTCGGAGGCGGGGGAAGGACGACGAAGGAGATAACCGATCTGATTGACAAGGCGAGGAAGGATGACACGGTAGACGGTATAATACTTCACCTTGGAAGCATGGGAGCAGGCTGGGGCAAGATTCAGGAGATAAGAGAAAGCCTTTCGGAATTTAGAAGGTCAGGTAAACTCATCGTCTGCTACCTTGAGAGTGGTGGAGACGCCAGTTATTATCTTGCATCTGTGGCAGACAAGATACTGCTCAATCCTGGTGGATATCTTGACCTTGACGGTCTGAGCGCTGAGCCAATCTTTCTCAAGAATGCGCTTGACAAGTTGGGGATGAAGGCAGATCTGGAATGGGTAGGTGAGTACAAGTCTGCTGCGGAGATTCTCACGAGAGATTCTATGTCGGACGCCCACAGAGAGGTGATGAACTCAATTCTCGACGACGTGTACTCTCAGTTCGTCGATGGAATTGCGCGTGGGAGACGAATGAGCAGACAAGAGGTGATCGACAGAGTTGACGGCGGGCCCTATATGCCAAGAGCAGCTTACGAGGCAGGACTTGTGGATAGCCTCGTGTATGAAGATGAAATAGATGAAGCAGCAAAGGAATTGAACCATGGAAGGTTCACAGAAGTGAAGGGCAGCACTCTTGCACGTAAAGAGAATTGGAGATACGACTGGGGTCCACGTCCTCGAGTAGCACTCATATACGCGTGCGGATTCATATTGACGGGAGAGAGCGGCTACAATCCGATTCTCCTCGGGAAGTATATGGGTTCCACGACTGTTTCAAAGGCCATACGGCGAGCGAGAGAGGATAAGTCCATAAAAGCCATAGTATTCAGAGTCGATTCACCTGGAGGCATCGGACTGGCGTCGGATGTAATCTGGCGGGAGGTATCTCTGGCGAAAGAGGAGAAACCGTTCATCGTTTCGATGGCGGATGTGGCAGGGTCAGGTGGCTACCATATATCATGTGCTGCTGATACGATAGTCGCTGAACCTGGGACGATTACCGGCTCAATAGGAGTAATAGCCGGGAAATTTGACATGCATGGACTTTACGACAAGTTCGGTATGGACAAAGAGATCGTTACTCGGGGGAGAAATGCTGCCATCTTCTCTGACTATCGGGAATTCACCCCTGAGGAGCGAGAAATCGTCAGAACTCATCTGGAAGAAGCCTATCGGGGCTTCGTCACACAGGTGGCTCAAGGAAGAGGAATGGAGTGGGGGGACGTGGACGCCATAGGAAGAGGGCGTGTCTGGACCGGAAATCAAGCTGTTCAGAATGGACTTGTCGATGTCCTGGGCGGACTCAAAACAGCCTTGAGAATAGCGAAGGCGAAGGCGCGTATTCCCGAAGCTGAAGTAGTGGAAATAGTTGTTCTGCCTGAGAAGAGAGGATTTTTCGAGGCCAGATTCGGTTCATTCCTGAATTGGAAGTCAGGCCTCAGCCTTAATCTTCCTTTGAAGTCCTACGAACCTCTCTATCTTATGCCGTACAGCCCGGAGATCCAGTAGGCTTGTGAAGTAAGCTACGCTCGTCTGTCCACTGAAGTTTCAAAGACCTGAGCGCTCGATGTCGGACAGGCCTGCTGCGCCCTGTCAATGGAGCTCACCCGACTAGTCATCGAGGAGAAAAACGACGCTCACTCTTCAGATCACTGCACGAAACCTAATCAGTGATCTGGTGGTGACTGCAGTCCAATGATTTTGGAAGAACGCTTATATGCGACTGCTTGCCTGGGTACCCCTCGCGCCACCACACGCGTTCCCAGCAATCTACGGGAAAACTCTAGATTCGTTGGTAGCGAGCCCGCACGTATGTGAGACGAGTGCTCTCGAAGAAATGGCAGAGGAAATGATGATATGGTTATGGAGTCGTGATGGCACGCGAAACCGGTCCCTGGCTGACGGTTTAGGCGAGGTAATCCGTGAGAATTCTTAGTAATTCGGTGCCTCGGATGAGTGCTTCTCCTCCTACTTTGATCTGGCAGTTGAAAAACGGAAGATCGCTGAAGGAAGCGACTCTTAACTTTGCATCACTGACGAGTGCAATCATCCTGCTTCGGTCCTGAGGTTTCTCGTTCAGATCTATCAGTAAGTCGATGCTGTGCGGATTGAGCAAATCTTTGAGCCTGTAGAATTCTCTACTGAAGGGAATCGTACTATCACAGTATATGACATTTGCATCAGAAGAGTGGAAATTTGAGACCACGAGAGTCCTCCTATGGGCGTCTATCCATTTTCTCACAGACTTGACTACGAACTCTAGTACGTCTTCCCTGGTTGGAAGCACGATTAAGACTTCCTCCGGTTTTCTCAATATCTGAGAGGCACAGACAGGTCTACTTCTCACAAAAGGCTTTTTCAAACTGAGGTAAAGCTTCATCCTGACCCATTCCAGAATGTTCATTTCTTCCCGACGTGGAACTGAATCAATCCGATTCTCGAGAGAATTTTGAAGTAGCTCACCAAGAATCGAGCGGTGTCCTTACTGGAAATCTCGAATTCCACCAGCTGAGCGATGTCCAGGAGGGTGCGCTTTCCATCCATCCAGAACTGGGAGAGAACGGGTAGGAGTGAGAAAGTCTCCGAATACTTCTTCCGAAGCCCGTGGAGAATGTCCTTCTCCTTCCGCGTCAGAAGATGCCGATTTGACCTGAGGTCAGCGGGAGCCCTGTGGACTCTAATCGGAACAAGGCCTGCGGCCTCTCTCTCCCATCTATTCATCGTGCTCTTGTTCTGCTGTTCGACCAGGCCAAGTTGAAGAGCACTTTTCAGCTCGGACTTGACAAATCTTCGCAATTCCGATTTCTCTCTGTTGAATTTCCTCGCCCGGAAACGTTTAAGCGAATCTATCCTTCGCAGAAGAAGCTCTCTCAAAATCCCCAATTCGCTCGGTTCTACACGGGAACCGTTGCGAAGCTTTGACTGAAGGAACTCGATAACCTCCTTCTTTGCGGCAGAAATCGACTCGCTCAGGAGCCAGTCAACTGCATCGTCATCAGCATTCGCGAGGAAACATACGTAGGTGGATGCCAGGACACCGACGAGTCTGAGCATCGCCGGGTCCACCTTGTCGAGCGTGTCCTGATTGGTGTGGTAGAAGTAATCAGGCCATTGAATGAGCATCGGAGCGGGTATTCCTATGGTTGGATCGCACAAGATCGCATGATCACTGCCTCCTGAGAATGGTGTCACAGTGTGTCGAAAGAGAGGATATCCGTATGAGCCTGAGAATGAGAAGACTTCAGACATCAGCACTTCTCTTATGCGTTTCATCAGCACGTCTGTGAAACCTGCTGAGGCGTGCGGTGGACTGTCAATCAGGAATGAACTTCCACACTTCGTCTGATTCTGGCCGACCATATCCAAGTTGCATCCCGCGATGACCTGCGCAGTATCTCTCGATGACAGATATGCACATGTGCCGAGCATCTCGGGGACGAGAAGAAATCTTAGACCTCTCGCAGGCTGGGAAAATGTACGATCCCGGATGAGCGATGAGATAGTCCGTGCGCTCTCCAACAGTACGGATGCACCGGATGCGTTGTCGTTCGCTGAGGGCTGAGGATGACAGAGATGGGCGATAGTCCATATCTCTTCGTTGGTCACTCCCTCTATGAATGCTGAAACGACCTCGATTGCTCCCGGCTTGAACGAAGCATCGACGATTGCCTTACATGTGCACGTACGGCCCTTTTTCTTTTCATCTCGTATCAGCCTCCGCAACTCCTCTCCTCTCTTGGGGGAAAGAACGAATCCGAAGCACTTCTTGTCTGTTGGAGTCCATGTGAATGAGGTGTAGCTCAGTGCGTCAGGGATGGTGAATCTATCACGGAAATTGGGTATTTTCCTCATTCCATCGTAGATAATCCCGATGGCACCGTATTCCTCGACAGCAAGCTCGTACACCCTTCTCACATCACCCTTTGTCAATACAATTTTCCCTTTCACGCCGATATGGGAATACTCCTCCCTCTCTTCTCCATCGAGAAGAAGGACAACGGGTGCTTCGACCTGGCAGGCTGCACTCCTCTGTATGAGGCTGAGTCTGTCATCGAAGAAATCGGCTAGTCTTTCTCTCTTC
>SMTZ1_10003663_pt1 | contig 15455 bp, 10 predicted proteins | sample DeeMarSWOR136_30_FD_25667 | JGI IMG/M metagenome (IMG submission 25667)
GTTTCATGAATAGACGTGAACATGCACTTTGGAATGTCATAACCCACCCTAATGTATATACCGATGTTACCTGGAGTAACCCGAAATGGCTATACTATAAATATACCAATGATTTAGAACACTTTAGATTTCTTGAGGCATTCATGCCAGACAAGGTATTTTACGGAACAGACTTCCCCATTAATTTATCAGTTTATAGGTCGTATATCGATCACATCCTTCAACTGCCATTAACTAATGAGTTCAAAAAAAAACTAATGAGGGATAATGCGAGGAAATTCTACCTAGGAGAAGATGTTGAATAGCAATACTTTTCTTCTCACCGCAATGACATATCAGTGCTCTTTAAACTAAAATGCTTCAAGTAGTAATATATTCTTTTGAATGGTAGTGAGGTATTGTTAAACAGGAAGCAGATTTTCACCGATATCAGCAGTAAAATCATTTAATATAAAAATCCTAAAAATCTGCCTTGCCCTGCTTGCCCCGTTAAATTTTTATTTAATGGGGTTCGATTCAAAGCCATATAACCGGGGCGTTTATCCCGTTAGATAAAATGACAGACATTATTTACCCTGTGGAATATAACCTCATTATTCAACGAGATGAATTAGATAAAATACTTAACAATAATCATCTAACGGGATGAATCTGCATCCTAAAAATGAAAATTTGAGCAGATGAAAGAGCTCGATAGTGATTTGAAGAAGTTGGCTAAACGCAGCTTTAAGTTTTTGAAGAAGGATGAGAATAAGAAATATGCTTAGATGATTTTAAATTTTTAGTTTAGTTTAAATCTGACACCTATATAATTTTAAGATAGACTATTTTTTTTAAAGCGAATACTTGATCCAGTAATATAGGTAATTTTGGTTCTCTGTTTTCTAGGTATAAATAGCAGTAGCTCAAAGTTTTTTGTGATACATTGAAGCCGTAGAATGTAGTATTTAGAGATAAAAAAAGCAAAACCATGCAATACAAAACCCACTAGTATTGCAGCTGAGGGGCTATGTCTTGAAGAAGTATGCCATATACAATAATCTATTGTCGTACCCTAGCCCACTAAAAACTAAAACAGTATAAAAAAAAGCAAAAAGATTTGACTTATATAGTTAACTATGATAAACATATTAAACTTTGATTCATTTGCTTTGATCATTCTGTTGTTAGAAGAAGAAAACACGGTTTCTTTAAACCATCTCCTTTCTTACAGGAAAGATTATGAGTAGATAGCTTCAAGGTAATCTGTAAAGAAAGGAGGTGTTTTAGGTATGATTAGAGGAACCGTGAAATGGTTTAATGAGAGCAAAGGTTTTGGGTTCTTGTCACAAGATGATGGAGATGATGTATTCGTACATTACTCAAGTATCCAGAGTTCGGGGTTCAAAAGCCTCAACGAAGGACAGTCGGTAGAATTTGAGATACAAGAGGGACCCAAAGGTTTACAGGCAATTAATGTGAGAGCAGTTTGACATGTTAATGCTCCCGTAACGTGACCATGAAATGGCAGTCATTTAATGGCTGCCATTTGCTCATCTATTCCCTTTTCAATATATAAGTATCTAAAAATAACCCCCCCAGCATTGGTACTGAGGGGCTCACCTAAGAAAAAATGAAAATACTTTCAGTAATGGTTTAAGGAGCAAGGTACAGATGTCAAAGGAAGATACTATCGATCAAGTAAATCAGCTCATTGACCTGGGGAAAGAGAAAGGATTCTTAACCTATGAAGAGGTTAACGATATATTACCCTCAGATATTTTTTCACCAGAACAGATCGATGATATGATGATCATGTTTGGGGAAATGGATATAGAAATTGTTGAAGGAATTCAAAAGGTAAGAATCCCTAAGCGTAAGCTTCAAAAAATTCCAGAGGAAGTAGAAGCTGAGACAGAAGAGGGGATAGAAAAAGTACCTTTTGAAAAGTTCAATGATCCAGCGAGAATCTATCTGCGTGAGATGAGTTCGGTATCGTTGCTTAACCGTGAGGAAGAGGTAGAGATTGCAAAACGCATAGAGGAAGGTGAAAAAGAAATCGCTAAAGTTGTCTTACATGCACCCATCACTATCAGTGAAGTCATCGGGATAGGAGAAAAGCTCAGATCCGACAAGATGTCGGTTAGAGAAGTTATAAGAGATTTAGATGATGAAGAAACAGATATTGATGAAGAACATTATAAAAGAAAGGTTCTTTCTTTAATAGGGAGGATTAAAAGGCGTAAACAAAAAAAGCTAGAATTACAAAAGAAATTGACTCAAAAACACCTAAGTAAAGTTAAAAGAATAGAGTTAAAGAAAAAGATTGATCGAAGTGCCGAAAAGATCCTTGACTTAATACAACAGATCAACCTTAACAAAACCCAGATCGAAAATATTGCACAAAAATTAAAATACTTCCTTGAAAGATTAGAGAAAGCCGAAAGAGAAATTATTCAATGCACAGAACATACAGGTATCCCCCTAGAAGAATTGAAGAAGCTCTTTCGACAGGTAAAAAAGAGTCGACAGGAGGAAAAGCAGAGAGAGAAGAAATGCGGCATTGCTAAAAATGAGTTATTAGAATATGAGAGAGTTATAAAAAGCGCTCAGAAGAAGATTAAACGAATTGAAATTGAATCGACTTTAGATACTAAAGTACTCAAGAAGGCCATAAAATCCATTGAAGAGGGAGAACTTAAGACCAAGCTTGCTAAGGATGAAATGGTAAAAGCTAATTTACGGCTGGTGGTGAGTCTGGCAAAGAGGTATACCAATCGGGGGTTACAATTCTTGGATCTAATTCAGGAAGGGAATATAGGTCTTATCAAGGCTGTTGATAAATTTGAGTATCAGAGGGGATACAAATTCGGTACCTATGCCACTTGGTGGATCAGACAGGCTATCACCAGGGCTATTGCCGATCAAGCACGAACGATCAGAATACCCGTCCACATGATTGAAACCATCAACAAGCTTATTAGAACCTCACGCCACCTGGTTCAAGAAATAGGGAGAGAAACTAGTCCAGAGGAGATTGCTAAAAAGGTCGATTTCCCACTGGATAAGGTGATAAAAGTCCTAAAAATTGCCAAGCACCCTATATCCTTAGAAACCCCTATAGGAGAGGAGGAAGAAAGCCACTTAGGTGATTTCATTGAAGATAAGAAGATTGCTTCCCCAGGAGAAGCTGCCGTTAACCGTAATTTAAAGGAGCAAACTAAAAAGATATTATCTACCTTAACTCCCAGGCAAGAAAAGATTTTAAGGATGAGGTTTGGCATAGGAGAAAAAGCAGATCATACTCTGGAGGAAGTGGGACAGGACTACAACTTAACCAGAGAAAGGATCAGGCAGATCGAAGAAAAAGCTCTGCGAAAGCTGAGACATCCCAGTAGGAGTGAAAAACTAAGGATTTTTATTGAACGTTAAATCTTAATTATGGACTCATAGCTCAGTTGGAAGAGCTACCGGCTCATCTACTTCGCTGATGACGACCAGAACTGCTTCCAGCACCTCGTATAATAATAGATAGTCAATGATGGTCTCTTCATTGAAAAATAAGAATAATCTGCCACCTTTTTCCTATTGTGTCAACTCAAGTTAATCCTCAGACATATTAGCTCCTCTCAAGCCTCTCTAAATTGATCTCTTAATATCTTCCCCTATGGAACCCATGTAGAATTTGACTTAAATGGTTCCTGTATAACCAGGCCTACTCATTTATCTTTGGTTCCTGTTCCTTTAGTTCCATATCCAATCCGGTAGTCAAAACCACAGATACTCTCCCATTGAGAATCTTGAACTTTTCTGTTATCTGCCAGCCAGATTTTTTATTAAAACAATTTAAGATTTTAAGATTTGTTCCGAATAGCCTTTTAATCAATGGAAGGCATATCAAAAAAGAAGAATTACTATTGAATCATACCAAATAACTTAATTCAATATAGCTTTATTCAACTAGATTGCATCAGAAATTTCATGCCACTCCGCTAAATATTTATATAAGTACAACAGTATATTTTTATAATGAACCAAGTGTTTGCCGATAGCAATTACCCTCCAACTATCGAATTCTACTGTGGCATTTGTATTCGATTCTTATATTCATTATATTTATTAAGAATTTTATAAAAGAGTATGACAGGAGACGATAATTGAGAAGTGTGCTCATTTTTTGTTAATTTTGTTGTTAATAGTGAGAATCTGTTATGTTTGGTCCCCAACCCATTTATTTGTTTTCAATTAGTTTTTTATCACTTTTTCTTGAATTGCTTTTGATTCGCTGGCTCAGCATAGAAATTCGTATTTTTGCATACTTTCGTAACCTGATTCTTGTCTCCTGTTTCATAGGCCTCGGCATTGGATTTTCATTGAAGCGCTTTAAAATTAGCATTTTGACATCAGTAATTTTAATAGCCCTGCTCGTAGCTCTGGTTCATCCGTCTGCCGAAGTCACCGGAGTTTCCCTAAAAAAAATTTCAGAATACCTCACTTTCTCGGATTTTCACTTCTGGTATTCCATCTCCTCCAAGTCCACTCTCCTCAACCTGATTCTTGGCTTTTCCCTACTCATCCCAGTTGTGATTTTGCTGGTGACAATATTCATACCTTTTGGCCAGTTGCTCGGAGAGATTTTTGAGTTCTCGGATAATCGCATCAGGGACTATTCTATAAATCTAACCGGGAGCCTGCTGGGCACTTGGACGTTTGTGGGACTCAGCTATTTAAATAGTCCACCGTGGATATGGTTTCTCATCGCATTAGTGGGTATGGTCGCCACTATCAGGTCGGAGCCAAGAAAAAGGATCATAGGGCTTCTGGCAGTGATACCTGTTTTGCTGCTATCTCTTGAGAAAGACACAGAACTGGAATCCTTTTACTGGTCACCCTATCAAAAGCTCAGCCTGAAAAATTGTGTAGCGAACTTTGATAATATTGAAAAAATTCCTTACGGAGTGATTAATATTAATTCGGTGATGTATATGTATATCCTTGATCTTTCACACCAGCAAGCTGACATGTACCCCAGAATATTTGATCAGGAACTGATACCTTACTACCCATACAACCTTCCATATAGATTCAAATCGGAACCGGAACACGTTTTGATTGTGGGGGCAGGGGCAGGAAATGATGTAGCTGCGGCACTTAGAAATGGTGCAAAGCAGATTGACGCCGTTGAAATAGACCCGTTGATACTGAAACTCGGCCTAATCTGGCATCCCGAAGAACCTTATAAAGACCCAAAGGTAACCGTGATAGTGGATGATGCTCGCTCATTTTTCAGGAAAACAGAGAATCGCTACGACATTATTCTATTCTCTTTGTTGGATTCGCATACTCTCACATCAAATTTCACTAATATTAACCTTGACAGCTACGTGTATACTCGAAAAAGTATTGAGGAAGCCAAATCACTCTTAAAGGAAGAAGGAGTGCTTGCGTTGAGTTTCCAGATTGAACGCGATTGGATCGGCGGTAAGTTATACTCAAATTTGAAAGAGGTTTTTGAAGATCACCCCCTGGTTATTAGCAACTTGGGAACTCATTTCATACAGGGCACTGGAAGTGCCCTGTTTCTCTGCGGAAACAGGGAACTGATTGACAAGAGAATTGATAGTGATTCTAAGCTTAAAGATTATCTCGAACACAGAATGCTTGATGAAGGATTAATTAAAAAAGAATTATTGTCAACCAAGTTTGATGTTCCCACCGATGACTGGCCATATCTGTACATTCAAAATCGCAAAGTCCCCATTTTGTTTATCATACTCACCATAATTATTGTTTGTCTGATCTATTGCGCTGTCCGTGTCCTGATGCCTGGAGGACGGATCGGCCCTTGCCATTTCTTCTTCCTAGGAGCAGGATTCCTTTTGGTCGAGGTCTATTCAATCTCCAAGATCGCACTGTTGTTTGGTTCTACTTGGATTGTTAACGTGGTAATGATTTCATCAATACTGATCATGATACTTTTAGCGAACCTCGTTGCGCTTCGATTCAAGATTGAACGTCTGCGCTGGTGGTATATGGGAATTTTCCTATCTCTAACCCTTTCCTACCTCGTTCCCATCCAAGAACTTTTCCTAGGAGGATACATTGTGCGCGGATTGTTGGCTGGTGCTTTTTATTCCGCTCCACTATTCTTTGCAGGAGTGATTTTCGCTTCTTCAATAAAAAAGGTTGAGAGTGTTGAATCCGCCTTTGCTGCTAACATGCTTGGATCAGCCATCGGTGGTATGATGGAGTCAACCTCATTCTTGTTCGGTTTCAAAGCAGTGATTCTGGTAGCTATCCTACTTTATATAGCCTCTGCTCTGGCTCTGAAACGAATGCCAATTCGTGAGTAATAAAAGCGGTAGATGACATACCACCATTTAATCACCTTCTAAATTATAAACTTTTCATAGCACATGTTTTATTAAAAACTTCATCAAAGCGATTGTTAAGCTTTAGCCTTGGTTTTCTACACATTATTACTATCCTCACCCTCAAACTCCTTTCTTCCCGAATCAGTTAAGGTTTTCTTCCTGGGGAAAATCAAGTCATCAATGAACCCCACAAAACGGGGACAAAAGATGAGAGACAAATCTTCTTTTGACATATATAATTAAACATAGTAAAAAAAAACAAAAGGTTTGGAGGCTTACATGAATAAAGAGGAACTTAAAACAACCTTAAATTTAGGGAAAATCACCTAGGTTGGTTGTGTAAATTATCGAGGTGAAACCGTTTTAATCAGAGAACACCTATGTGAAGGTAAGAAAGGTGAATCAGCACTTTGCGAGAACTCATTGTGTCAAAGATAATCTTGGTGAGAGAACAGTAAGATGAGGAGGTTCAGAAATGAAAAGAGTACTAAAAGGTAAAGTTGCCTTAGTGACGGGTGGTGCCTCAGGAATTGGTAGGGCAACCGCCTTAGTCTTTGCCCGGGAAAAGGCAAGAGTCATAGTGGCTGATCTGGTTGTGGAAGGAGGCGAAGATACAGTCCACCTCATTAAAGAGACTGGTACTGATGCCATCTTCGTCAAATGCGACGTCTCAAACGCAGTGGATGTTGAAGCGATGGTCAAAAAAGCAGTCGATACCTATGGCCGCTTGGACTGCGCCTTTAACAATGCAGGTTTTGGAGTAATAAAATCCACGGTTGACTGTACAGAAGAGGAGTGGGACCACGTAATCAGCGTCAACCTCAAAGGTGTATGGTTGTGCATGAAATATGAAATTATCCAGATGCTCAAGCAGGGAAGTGGGGTCATTGTCAATAGTTCCTCAGTATTAGGGTTAATTGGCACAAAAGACTATGCACCATACATTGCCAGCAAGCACGGGGTGGTTGGACTGACCAAATCGGCAGCCCTGGACTATGCGCAGTCCGGTATCCGGGTCAATGCGGTGTGCCCTGGCAGCGTACTCACACCAATGAATGAGCCAATCCTGGCTGACCCACAGTTGAAGGATTCTGTACAGAAGATGCATCCACTAGGGCGATTTGCCAAGCCTGAAGAGATCGCTGAGGCAGTCCTCTGGCTCTGTTCAGAGGCAGCTTCATTCGTTACAGGAGTCGCTTTTCCAGTGGATGGAGGTGTGGTTGTGGGAAAGTAACTTACTAGTTCAGGAACAAAACAGATTGTAGTTCAGGTTCATTGAGTGAATCTTTTCAGGAAAGGAAAATAGTATGACAAAAGAGTATGATTTAGTAATAGTGGGGGCTGGACCTGCAGGCTTGATGGCTGCCAAAACTGCTAAACAAGAGGGATTAGAAGTACTTTTAGTAGAACAAAAAAGAGAGATTGCCAAGGTGAGGCGAACCTGTGCTGAGGGGTTGATTACGAGACCCAATTGCGATGAAGAAACAGTCACAGTAGAAGGCGAAAAGATCATCTTTCATAGTAATGACTTTTCCATAAATTATCATGGAACCTGGGTAAATATGAAGCACTCACTCTATATCTCTCCAAATGGTTCTAGGATAGTCATTGAGAGGGATGAAACCCCTGTTGCCAAGATATTTAATAAGGAGGTATTGTTAGAAGGTCTCCTCTCGGAGGTAGAGAAAAGTGGATGTGAGATTGAGAATGAAACCATGGGCATTAGGGCAGAAAATATAAAGGATGAAGTTATTGTAACACTACAAAGCAAGGGAAAACAGAAAGAGGTAAGGTCAAGGATTGCCATTGCTGCTGATGGGATAAACTCTCGTCTTGTAGAAAGTTTAGGGATAAATAAAAATAGAAAATTTTTTGGCACACCAAAAATAGTATCCTACTTTCTAGAGGGTGTGGATACCCCTTTCCCCAATGCATTTATATATTTTGTAGGGAGAGGTCATGGGCAAGTTGAATATGTTATGCCCAAGGCACCGAGAAAGGCAGGTGATACACCACTATCTGAAATCGTAGGATCTACAGAAGAATCTTTAAATAAATTCATGACCGAAGGGAAATATTCTTCTTGGTTTAAGGAAACAAAGGTAGTACGAAAAACATCAGCAGTGTTAAATTTCTATACACCTATTCTTGAGCCAGTGGTAGGGAATATAATGATTGTTGGAGATGCGGCCTCTTTTATAGAAGTTTATGTACAGGGAGCAATAATGTATGGATTTAGGGCGGCAAAGGCAGCAGCTAAGGAACTGAAAGAAGGCAATGGGTTTGCTGAGTATGTTAATTATTGGAAGACATCCTATGAATATAATAAACCTGGAAAGATAGAAGAGGGTTGTAGAATAGCACTTGGCCTGCACACATTTGAGGATAAAGAATTGGATTATCTATTTGACCTTCTGGCACCACAGAAAATTAAGTCATACTATGATGAATTTAGTTACCCCGCGAAGATGACATCGGTAATTATGAACCATATCCCCAGGATACGAAGAGAACGCCCCGATCTCGCTAGAAAAATTGATACCTTATTTAAGGCTACCATTGAAGAAATTTTGGGAGTAGGTATGAAACACTATTCAGCATAGGTGGCTATCTATTACATATGGAATTCAAATGAAGAGGGTTCACCTTTTAGATGTCCAGAAAAAAGATTGAAAATTATTACATTGCGCGAAAGCCAAAACTTTTAAAAGATTTCGACAAGACAGTAAACATCGTGAAAAAGGTTATTATATCGCGCTATGGTGAGGAGTTCGCAAACACTATACTAAAAGAAGCAAGACAGGAATTTGAAGCTCTCATCCCACATATACCTACCATTAGTGGTAGCACACCTGCTCTTAGGATGTTTCTCATCATATCTGCTTGGGAACTGGCAGCATATAAAGCAATGAAAAAACATGGCAAGAGTGCGAAAGAAGCTTGGGAATTGTGCCATGAGGCGCTTAAAGTCAGGTTAAAAACTGTTCCCAAGTTTGTATGCCATCTTCTCAAATTCTTATTCTTTTCCAGTTTTGTTAAAGAAAAAGCGCGAAAAGTTGCAGAAAAAACTCAAAAGCACCCACTTGGGGACTTTGCATTTAAATTCGTTGAAGGTGATGGTGAAAATTTCGATTGGGGTGTTGATTACACAGGATGCTCGATTTATAAATTCATGTGTGACCATGATGCCAAAGAATTCGCTCCTTATGTCTGTTTGTCGGATATCGCTTTAAGTGACACATTGGGCTGGGGACTAATCCGAACTGAGACACTTGCTGAAGGCGCTGAGAGATGCAATTTTCGGTTTAAAAAAGGTGGTAAAACAAAGATTTCTTCAACTGTGTGGAAAAAAGGGGTGTAACTGAATACTACCTTTAACGTTCTTATCAACCTAAGGAAGGCACTTTCCCTTCGAAAATCTAAACAAAAGAATTATTTATGATGAGAGGTGAAATCAAAAGAAAAGAAGAAGGGATCACTGTTGTTGTCCTCAAAGGAAGTCCTTATGAGATGGGATTTCAGCATGGTAGTATGCTAAAGGATGAGATTAAAAAGATACGTGCTTATATCTTGCACTATCTTTCCCAGGTGAAAAAGGGGGTTTGGGGTGGGATAGTTTATTTCTTCTTACTACTGTTGGCAAGAGGATATAATAGGTTCATACCAGAAGAATACAAAGCAGAGTTAAAAGGAATTGCTCACGGGTCAGATGTTGGTTATAGTTTTATTCTCCTCATTAATGTCTTAGATGACCTTGGTGCTAGGATTACATGCTCATGTTTCACGGTTAAAGGGGAGAAGACAAAAGAAGGAATACTCATCTATGGTAGAAATTTAGATTACAGTGTGTTCATCGATTTGATGCCTTCTGTTACTACTATCTTCTGTTACCACCCCGTGAAAGGTTTTCCTTTTCTATCAGTAGCGTGGCCTGGTTATGCAGGGGTGGTATCTGGTATGAGTTCCAAAAACCTGGTTTTAGGAAGCCTCACTTCTTTTTCCAAAGAAAAAGCATGTAAAGGGATGCCTTCTGGTTTTTTATATCGAAAGGCTCTTCAATACGCTCTATCTCTAAAGGACATTCAAGAAACTATTTTAAACGCCCGCCGAACTATCAGCAATAACCTACTTATAGCTTCAACTCAAGAAAGTTTAGTTCTAGAGATTTCTCCTACAAGATGGCAGTTGCGTTCAGAACAAGATGATGTTCTCACTGTTACTAACCACTTTCAAACTCTCCTTATGCGTGCACTTAAGACACCTTCTATCCCGAAGCCTCCGGGTTCTATTCTACCAGATGAATTTTTTACAGAGGATTACAGTCTCTCCCGAAATGAGAAATTACACTATCTTTGTAAGAAGGGAGGAATTGGAATTGATGAGGCAATTGATATACTGAGGGATTCTGGAGTCAGTAATCCTAGTACAGTGCAAAGTCTTATACTTGTTCCAGAAAGGTTAGAGATGTGGGTTGCCAAGGATTCCCATGCACCCGTTTCTTATGGAAAATTCATTCAGATAAAGGATCTTTTCTAGATAAGAAAAACTTATAGTGTTGCTCATATATTACTCAAAATACACATAATAAGAGACATTGGTTCTGAAAAAAACTTGACGAAAAGCACTAGAATTCCTAAAGTCAACCCATGTTCGAACAACCAAGATTGGACACATCCGATACCCTATATTATTTTAAAGTGCTCTAGGAACCACCATCCTCTCTTTTATTAAATATAATGACTATTAGAAAAGAAATTATAGAATTGTTATGTATGGGAGAATGGACCACAAAGGATATTTCTCAGGCTGTGCATATCCCGCAAAAAGAAGTGTATACTCATTTAGAGCATATAAAAAAATCTCTTAGGGGAACTCTTGGAATAAAGCCTCCAGAATGTTTAGCATGTGGATTCAAATTCACTAAAAGGAAAGCTGTTCGTTCTCCCAGTCGATGTCCACTATGTAAGAGCGAGCACATTAAAGAACCAAAATATTTCTGCAATAAGTCAGAAAGTAGAAAATAAAAAAGAACAGAAGGAAGACAGACTGTTTCCCCTCTTCTGTCAAAGTGAAATATCACCACTTACAATTATTGGCTATAGGTAGACACACCAAAGTAAGGATACCTGATATGATAAAAGAATAGTGATAACCAAAGAGATCACCTACAGGCCCGAAAATCAAAGAACCTACCAGCCTGCCTGCAATGGTAACAGTCAACACAACACCTGAAGTTCCACCAATTCTTTCTACGGGAAAATATCGATGGATACCTACGAGCAGAAACATTTCAAATGCTGCATCACCGAGTTCATGAATAAGCCTAAAAAGATAAGACAAAGGTAGTGAGGGATAGGTAAACAATATATGCCCCAGTCCTGATAAGATCAAACCTGGGTAAATTATTTTGTTAATAGACGTGGTGTCTGCTATCTTCCTGCTTATAAAATAAATAAAAAACCCAAAGATTATCCACACGGAGCCCATATAGAGTGCTATTGAATTCTGTTCAAGACCAAAGTTTTTTTTCAGTAACAATGAGTAAGAAGTACCTTCGGCACCCCAGTGCATGGTAAATACAAAAATCAAGATAATAAAAAGCAGAATCTCTTTCCTCCATAAGTCACCTTTATACTGTCCTGTTGAATACCTGAATGTTCCAATTTTTCTCATAAAAAAGGTAAATAGTATTGCTACAAAAAATAACAAAGCCAGCAAAATAAACACATTGGTGAATGCCAGGTGTGCTAACATTAAGCCGCCTGTTAATGCACCTAAACCGGAAGCCAATGTTTTTACAGAATTAAAAACGCCTAATCGTTTGCCGGAATCTTTTTTCTTTGTTACCTTCAAAACAAAACTTGTAAGCGATATATCGGCAATATTATTTCCTAATCCGCCCATAAAGAATAAAGCAAGGATAATCCAGAAATTTTCTGTTGAACTTAAACCGAGTAAGTACATAATAAGCAGAAAAAAGCTGAAAGCAGATAGATATCTTATAGGAAATCTGTCACTGAAAAGACCCGCAAGAGAAGAAGAAGCCAAGGAAGTTACTGCAAATATGGAAAGCAAGATCCCGATCTGTAATCCTGAGAAACCTATGTTTGAAAAATAAATTGGTAGGTAGAAAAGAATCGAGAATACTAAAAAATTCTTTATTGATAGTATGGAAGTAGGTAATAGTATTGAACTGTTGCTGTGCATTTTGATGTTAGTATCAGAAAGAACATAGAATATTCATTTTATGACATTTTGGAAATCATTTTCAAACAGTTTGACTGAATAATAAAATATTTCCTAAGAGGCTGCTACCGATTCACTATCCAGAAAAAGATAACTCAACCATCTGGTGATACCATCGTCCTCTGGTCACCCCTTGATACTTTTAAACCCAAATCCTGGTTCATCGGATAGGATGATTTGATCATCTTTGTACAAGGCACCTCCCTCGATCGGATCCTCCTTGCACAGAATCGGTGTATCGAGATCAAATTTTGTAATAATGCTTTTGGCACCAGCCAGATGAGCAGCAGCGGTGACACTGATCTTGCTCTCCAGCATGCATCCGATCATGCACTCCATATGAGCACTCTCAGCCATAGCACATATTTTAAGGGCATTATACATGCCGCCCGTTTTCATCAATTTAATATTAATCATATCCGCAGCACGCATCTGGATGATTTTAAAAACATCCTGGGGCGAAAAGGCACTCTCATCCGCTACAACTGGAATGGACACATGATCCGTCACAAACTTCAAGCCTTCCAGGTCATGACCTTTCACCGGTTGCTCGATGAGTTCAATCCGGATACCCGCATCCTCCATCTTTTGTAAAATATAAACCGATTCTTTGGGTGTCCAGCCCTGGTTCGCATCAACCCGTAGATGAATATCATGACCCACTTCTTCCCGTATATGTTTTAAGCGTTTTATATCTTTTTCTGGATCCGTGCCCACTTTCACTTTGAGTGTTTTAAACCCCTTGTTTACAGCATCCAGACTATCCCGCACCATTTCTTCAGGTTCATTAACGCTAATGGTAATGTCTGTGATGATTTCCTTTCGATAGCCACCTAACAGTTTATGGACCGATGCTTTGTATAATTGGCCATAGAGATCGTATAGGGCGATATCGACCGCTGCCTTGGCACTGGTATTTTTAACCAAGGATGTATGCAATTGCACCATCAATTTTTCAAAATTCTCGATCGAAAGACCAATAAGCTGTCTTTTGATATGTCCTTCGATTGCGGTCGTGATGCTACTCACTGTATCCCCAGTGATAGAAGCTGTGGGTGCGGCACTGCCATAGCCGACATTGCCCGTATCTGTGTGGATCTTCACCAACACATCTTCCACATGGGTTACAGTTCTTAAGGCTGTTTTAAAAGGTATCTTTAAGGGTATGGATAGATGACCCAATTGAATATCAGTAATTTTCATGGGTGTATAACCCCTCTAAACCAGGGACAGGATTTTTCCGACGAGTAATCCGCCGCCGGTTCCGATAACATACCCCATCATGGCCATTAATACGCCGATCGGGATTAAGGCCTCGCTATAGGCAGCAGCGAGGATTGGAGCAGACGCAACGCCGCCAATATTAGCGAGGCTGGCCACACCGCAGGTAAAAAGATCCAGTTTAAATAATTTTGCTGCCAGAGCCAAAAACAATGTATGAATACCAATGATCAAAAAACCTGAGATAATATATAACGGCGCCTGGGTCAACTCGGCAAAATTAGCCCTTGAGCCAATGAGGCCGACCAGTGTATAGAGGGCAACATTGGAAAGCTGTGATGATCCGGGAATTCGGGCAAGTGGTGTCATGGCACATAAAATACCGGCTATCGTTACAATGATCACAGTCCAGGCTGTAGATGTAATAAAATCGGTTGTGGGCAACTTCCCCGCCAAATGCAGGGACAGGGCCGAGACAAATAAACCTGTTCCGATGAGTAAAATGAGATCAGGGAACTCAATATGCTGCCTCACCTTTTCCTTTGTTTCATTAAGATACATTCCGATCTGGTCGAGCAAGGCCGTATCTGATTTGGTCCATTTATTAAAAAGAGGTGCAAACGGAATAAGCGCTAATAAGATCATCACCCAGATGGCATAATCTATGGAATCCATTAAGAGGACATAACCCATCTTCGCACTGGGAACATTTAATGCCCCCTGAATAGCCACCATATTACCCGTACCCCCCATCCAACTGCCAGAAAGTGCGGCAAAAGATTTCCAGGTATTCGGCTCATACACCCCTTTGAAAATCACATATACAATGACAAAACCTAACATAATACTAAGCGAAGCAGTGAAAAATCCTAACAACATCCTTGGACCCACTTTGATGATTTTTCTTAAATCACATCGAAGTAACATAAGAAAAATCATGACTGGTAAGAGATTTGTTGTAGCCATGTGATAATAAAAATTTACCTCATCTGTCTTTTTCCATAAGGAAAAAGTTGAAAGAAGCATAGTGCCGAGATAGATTAAAACGACTGCAGGGACATATTTGAAAAATGTGCCTTTAAATACTTTTTCAGCCCACACAACTGTACCAGCGAAAAAGACGATTACTGCTAAATAAGTAAGACCATTTGTAATCATTGGCAGAGAACCTCCTTCATTTGAAAATTGAAACACGTCAGAATATAGTATACTATAAATTGTAAGTCAAAAAATGTCGTCGTTTATTATAAAAATATTGAATGAAGGTAATAAAATTGGAGGGAAGTAAACGACTACCCGCATAGTGGGGAGCTTTGTTTTACCAAGAAGGATGAAACAACCTGGCTGAGCTCCCTGGCCGGGCAGGCGGTCAAACAGGAGGCACGAAAGTAGCGATAGTTTCCTTTTGCGCCCCGTGCAAAGCACAAGCTTTTAAAAGCACGCAAAAAAATGGATGTGTGTGCAGAACGTGTATTACTATGAGGAATTTTAGAATTCAGGAATTTGGGTTTTTAATATGGATAAAAACTCACATGATTAACTATTAATGGGGTCAATAAATAGTTTACAGAAAGACGAAACGTCATTGCGAACGAAGTGAAGCAATCTCATTTTATAGTTGTCTGTGAGGATTGC
>SMTZ1_10015613_pt1 | contig 15455 bp, 18 predicted proteins | sample DeeMarSWOR136_30_FD_25667 | JGI IMG/M metagenome (IMG submission 25667)
GTAAACCAGTATGGTCAAAGGAACATAAGGAAGTTTAGGAAACACCTGTCAAAGCTCAACGATGAAAAATTACGGAACGTGCAAGGAAGAGCGACAACAGCTGAGATTCTTGAAGCGTTAAAACAAAATGATGTTGTAGTTATTGACTTAGGGCTGGGCAGCAAAGTTGAGAAGCTCTCGATTTTCCTTTCAATAGCTAAGTACCTTATTGAAAAGATGGAGAAGAAAGAGCAACTTGACTTGGCCGTGGTAATTGATGAAGGACCCCAGTATTGTCCCTTCAAGCCAACAGGCATCGAAAACAAGACTATGGAAGTGATTTCAGAGCTCTGCGCTCTGGGACGCAGTTACAAACTCGCTGTTGTGCTTCTAAGTCAGGGAATAGCAGGCGAAATCGGCATAAATGCGGCTATACGTAGAAACCTGAACACTCAGTTCATTGGGAAATTGAATCCGTTGGATCTTGATGAAGCAATGAGGCTTTTAGGTCAAGCGGACATTGAAGCTAAATACTTGGTTCTAATCCCAGTTGGCGATTTCTACTTGACTGGAAAGATGAACGCCTCGCCAATTCCGCTTCTGATCCATTTTGATCTTCCAGGAGAAACTCCAAAGGAAGGTTGCGCTTGAAGTTCGAAGAAACTGGATTTCCAGATTGGGTGAAGATTCCAGAGAAAATGCAGAATCAATTCTTCGATTTAGCAGAGAGACAAACCAAAGCGATCAAAGAAAAACTGCTGAGGGACAAAGCAAAGCTTGAAAGTCTCGCCAAAACACTGTCTTTCTCCAAAATTGTTGAAAATGATGATTGGAAGAACTGGCGAATAGCAGTAGTGGACGGGTCTGACTCGCCGGTTATGAGCGAGAGGATTGGAGGTCGCTTTGGAACATATGGAGCTACATACCATATTTTTCAAGGCTTAGACCTCGTGGACGAAGAATACTACAGTGGAGATTACTCTGACTATCAGATTGGCGATCAGGAAGCAAGTATGAAGATGCTTCAGGTGCTCTCTGCAACTTTGGAACGGCAAACGGCAATAGACTGCCTCGACAAGAATGTAGATCTCATAATTATTGATGGTAGCTTTTTTGGTTTTAGACCTAACTGCCGAAAAATCCACAATATGCCAATTCGCAAGGGATTTCTGAAGACTGGATTGAAGCTTGTAAAGTACATTAGTGATCTTTCACTGAAACTTTTGAATAGTGGAAAGGTAATTGGGATAATTAAGCGGGTTCAATCATCAGCTATTGACGGCTGGACAATTTTCAAAACAGGAAATCAAGATTTACAGCTTTATAGGAACGACAAGGAAATCTTATCTTCACTTCTAAAAGAAGGTCAAGTGTTCTCCTATGAGACAGCATTTCGGGACCCAACTGCTTTCACCTATTTCTCTCGTCTGGCTCTTCAATACCAGAGATATGTAAGAGAAGAGCGAAGTATGGAGTCAATATTTAAAGCTATCAAGGCAGATGTTGACCGGAACGTAAGACGCGACCTCCTATATGAACCAGAACAAATATTCAAAACTGCAAGACACTACGTGCGCTGCACTTATCCTGCTCCGCCATTCTGCTTTGAAACTCCACTGAACTTCAACCTGACACCTCTTCTGGCTTTCTTCCAAGCTTCCTGCAACAAAGCAACCGGGTTGCCAATACAGCTGGATCTGACCGATCAGGATATTACAATTCCTGCTGGTTTCACAAGAGAATTCGTTGAGGAAATCGAAGCTCGACTAACAAAAGACTCAGAACTCGACATGTACGAAGTTGAAAATCACTTTGGCTCACTTAACCCTCAAAAACAAGAGTGATTTTGGTTCATTAATGAAAACGGCTTGAGCGAATATGACCAAATGGAAGAAGCAGCTAGAAAAATTCGATTCAATGCTCAAGGAGCTTCGTCGAAAGCGAGAAGAGCAAGATGAACGACTTCGTTTTAACAGGTTAACAATAAGTGCAAGTGACATCGCGGGGCAGTACTACTGCGAAAAAAAAGTAGAGTTGGAATATTTACATGGCGAAATTGAGACTGAAGCAAAAACTGTTGGCTCGGAAGCGCATGAAAGGCTGATTGAAGAAGCCGTAGAAATAAAAAGAGAAGGCTTATGGAAGAAAATTTACGGGAAAGAACCAGTTCTTGCTATTGAAATGTTCATCCTCGGCAAGTACCAAGACTTATTTTTAGCTGGACAACCTGATTCGGTGATGTTCTACAAGGGTTACCCAATAGTAATCTTTGAATTCAAGTTCAGCAGAAGCGGGATAGCTTACCCAAGTCACCATGTGCAGGCACAAACGTACGGTCTAATTCTGGAAAACATGGGTTTCGATACAAGCAGATTGTTCTACGCGATAGTCGTGGCAGATCCAAAAACAAGGGGAAATCCAGAGCTGCAACATAAAGCAATCGACGCAATATTCAAAAAAGGATTTGAAGAAAGCATACTATCAATTGATGACACCATAATACACTTCTGCAAGTTCTACCCATCTGAAGCCCAGGAGTCCTTACAGTGGGCAATCAAGTTTTGGAAACAAGGAAGAGATGCTACACCAACAACTAACCCTAACAAATGCGTTAAATGTGAATACAAACTCCAATGCCAGAAATTAAGCAAAGTCCACACATAAAACAAATTTCCACAGGATGATTCCTAGCTATTTAATGAATTAATTGAAGAAAATTGTGTTATTAGGTTTTTTAAGTGGTTTTAAAAGGTTTTACTGAGATTAAAGCCGAGAGCTTTGGATTTTTCAACGAGGTCTTTATCGATGTATAGTACGAGATTGTGTTTGCTCCTAAAGTGTATTCACACTCGACGGCGAAGATAGCACTTTCTATGTTACATGTTTGCTCATTTGAGAAGGCAATGTCTTTCTAATTTTTAACAGCATGTTCAAAAACAAAAAATTGCCAACGACTCGTGTTTTGTTAGGTGGATTCCTTAGCCTTTTCTTCCTTAAATTCTTTAAGTGTTTGAGGTTTCTTTCGTCCATCAAACAAGTGATGCAGAGCCAAACGAGGACTATGCAAAAGCATTCGTGGACCTGAATACCGCATTATCTTCTTTGCTTTTTCTCTCATCTGAGGTTGATAACAGTGCACCAAACATTTGCCACAGGTAGATTTCTTTTCTTGGAATGGACATTTGTCCAATCTAATGAAAGCGTAAATCAAAAAATCAGTGCATTCAGGACATAATTCACCATTTTTGTTATTATGGTGAGCTTTGCAATATATATGAACCATTTTGTCTATGGTTTTTTTCTCTCTCGTAATCCGAGGATGTTGGTTGCTCAAGTCTAACTCTCCCTCTGAGACTTATATTGAGCATGCAGATAAGGATTAACACTTTTTACAAAATGCATAAAAACAGAAAATGTTTGGTAGAATACTCTAGTTTCTAAATTCTAACAAGGTATTCAAAATAAAAAAAGAAGCTCTAAAAGAATATTTAACTTAGAATTAGACCTCTGCGTAAAACACTCCACGCTTTGCTAATTCTATGTTATATTCTTGGTGTTTTAAGCAACAACTAGTTTTCATTATTTTCCTGGATGCAAAATGGTTCCTACCATGAGGTTAGCAAATAAATACGTTAGCAAGACATAGGGCCACATATGCCCGCTGAATATGTTCCAACCCACTAGAATCTCCTGAACTGAACGACCTATCGCTAGACTTCCTCCCCATTCGAATAACAATTCCAAACCCAACCATAAGAATCCGATAAACAATAAGTCCTTTATTTCGTATTTCTTTGCGTAGCGAAGCATAAAATAGGCGAAAATGAAAAGGTACACTATCCTAGTTGACATTCCAATCTGGTGTGCTGCTAAATCGCCCCATATAGGCTCATATAAGAGACCCATAAGGACAAAAAAGTTGAAACCAGACACTATTGTTTCAATCAGCCAAACTCTGACCCCGAGTTTCAGCAAAGAAGTATTCATAGGCATCAAAATCCTCATGATTTGATTTTTTTGGATTATTTCTTGTTTCCGAAGGAAAATCTGATGGCTTTCTTAGGGCAACTGTCAGCACAGCTTCCGCAAAGTACACACTCCGAATCTTCCATTGCCTCATTCTGAACCATAGAATTGACATCTAAACTCATAGGACAATTCCTTGAGCATATCTTACAATCAATACAATCATTTCTATTAGCTACAAGCTGCAAAGCTGGAAGATTTATCCCATTTCGAATCTTTCTACCGATTATCATGAATGGAGCCATCCAACAAATGGTGTGACAAGATGCTCTTTTTCCAGCCGCCAAAGCTATACCAGCAATGAGGCCTGCAATGACTAAAAAAAGTATGACAGATTGGATGTCCTGAATTGAGATTCCATAATATGTTTGATAGAAAAGATCAAAAGCTCTCACCCCGCCGGATTGAACAAACATAGCAGAAATTATTGTAATCCAAGGAACCCAAATGAAATACTTGATCCAATTGCGCTTTCCCCCCTTGAACTCCTTGTTGTTGATTTTGAAACATAATTCTTGAGTAGCTCCTGCTGGACATATCCAACCACAAAAAACTCTGCCCAGAAATAGCGATCCAATCAACATTGCGGCAAAAGTGACGAAACTGCCGGCTATAATACCTTCCGAAGCTCCCATGATTATAAGGTATGGGGAAAAATAGTAGTATATTATGGGAAATAAAAAGAACATGACAAGAAGTATCGTTTTTCTTGTTTTCTGTCGTCGATTTTTCTTCATAAGCTTCCCTCACCTTTTAGATTTCCAAAATTAATATAGGCTAAATATAACCATGTTATATTTAACACTAACGGCTTTCATTAACTACTCATGATCATCGAGAGGATGCATTTCAAGTGTGTTTGTATGGATCTTTTATTATAATATATAAGTGCATGTTGCGCTAACGCTTAGGGCTCCAGTTGCGGCTCCTGTTATTTGATAGGAAAACAAGGCAAGCAAAAATCCGCCTAAGGCTGGTCCGATAGCACCTCCTATACTAGCCTCGAAAGCAGCCTTTTGCATTTTTACTAAATTGTGATGGTTTCGCCTTTTTCTGGAATCCAAACATCTGTAAGTTTCTCAATTTCTTGAGAAAGAGCTTGCGCTTGCTCAAAATCTCCATGGACAAGAATGGTTCTTTCAGGTTTTAGATTTTCTACCATTTGAACAAGTTCAAGCTGATCAGCATGTCCAGAGAGCTCAATTTGCTCAATTTCAGCCTTGACCGAAATCTCGTCACCGTTATTTCTGAAGCGTCTTTCTTCTTTGGCATATTTCAATGGGCTATCTGGAGGCAGATACCCCGAGGTTAATATGACGGAGTTGTTTTTATCCTCAGCCCACTCCGTCAACAAGCGCAGGCTTGCACCGGCATGGCCAAAACCTGAAGTGCAAATGACTATGGCAGGTTCCCTGATTTGACCAGTTCTGTAAAGGTTTTTGACATAGCTATACTTGAACGGCTGTTTTTGTCTCTGTATTTTCTTGGTGAAACTCTCTTTGTTTTCGTTAAAGTACTCAGTGATCTTGTTAGCCAAATTAGATATCGTGTAAACATTATAGCGCGGCAGCACCCCGGCCTTCATGGCATCGTCGATTCTTTTCGCCATCTCTTGGCTTCTGTGGAAGGCAAATGTAGGGATCAAAATGTTTCCTTTCCGATCCATCGCAGCAAGTATTTGTCTGAAGAACTCATCAACCAATTCATTTCGTGGCGATCGAACTTTTCCTCCGTAAGTTGACTCAGCAATTAAAACATCAGGTTTGTTCGGAAGTGCCTCTGTATTGCATCCTTCTAATATTTCGCTGTCGTGAACACAAAAGTCTCCAGTGTACAAAACTTCCTTTTCCTTGGTAATTAAACTAACCATTTTAGCTCCTGCAACATGTCCAGCTGGATGCAGTTTTATCGCCATACCGGGTAGTGCAATGTAATCTCGGACCCACCACTGTTCCCTGATCGCATTTGCATCATGAGTATCATAAAGATAGCTGACGTCTTTTTGACTCTGGATTTTCACCATATCCTCAAGAAGGGCAACTGTGACTTCACGCGTAATCTTGGAGCCTACTATCACTGGCTTCTTTTTGGATAAACTCAACAGTTGTCCAGAATGATCCAAGTGAGCATGGCTGATAATTACTGCGTCAAAATCCTCTGGAAACTGATTGCGCAAGCTTTCTTCAAATTTTGTTCCATAATCCAAAGCAACCTTACAGTCCTCAGTTTGGACTTCTATACAAGAGCCACCTATTTCCCTGGCGCCCCCATGTACTGTAATTTTCATATATTCATCTCCTTTTTTGATTCAAAACGCTAATCTTCAAAAATCGGGTGAAACACTCCAACTTTAAGATGGCTACACTTAGAATTAGTGATAGCTCTAACGTTTTATATCGCACCACATAACGCGAGATATTAATGTATTGATTGTTTTTTCTCATATCCATGTTGCTGCTAAAGACAAATTAATATTCATTGAAGCCTTGGAGTCTATAGCCCCCAGTTCAACTCCGGGCAACCCCATTTTATTTATTCCGTTTTTGGTAAAATTAGAGTTATTCACTGAATTTCACGTTAAGAACCTCGTTATTAAGTGCTTAATTAATTTTCAAACTTTTTACTCAAATTAAATCCCATTTCTTTAGACTTTTCAACTAGTTTTTGTCTAAATATGGCGCGACGTTTCTTTTGTTTAACAATGCGGATGCATCCGAGGGCATTCGAGGGGAAGAACTATGTTACAAGTTTATTCATTCTCGCGATTCACTCGACGAGGATTAATATTTAATTCCAAATATAGATATTATCAATTCAAAAACAAAAACATCCTAGGATATCTAAAATGCTATTTTGACTTCGCTTCAATCTCTCCGTAGCCTTTTTCCGCTGACTCTTAATAGCGCTTGCATTATCTTCCCATTCCTTAAAAGTCGATGCAGAAGTTCCCCCGCTTCAGTTTTCGTGTAAAAGTAACGTTTTACGTTTCTTTGTTCCACAAGTAACTTTTCCTTAAGTAGAAATTCTTCAACCCAGTAATGAAACTGGGACTCAGTCCCAACGATCTTGATCAAGTCCCATTTGGAAGCTTTGCCGTTTCTTTCGTCTATGCAATCGAACAAATCCATGGCTATTCTAGCTGGTGTTCTTCTAGAAGAAGGCATTTAGCTTTCTCCTAGGTTTTTTTCATTTCATTTTGAGCTCTGAACAACCTTGAGTATTTCTTTCTTAGCCTGAAGTAGTTAAGAATTTGGACTGCCCCAGCAAAAATCATTGTTCCAGCCACAAACAAGGGTACATAGAGGCGTTCTTGGATGGCGTCTATATTATAAATGAGTGTTTGAACGCCGAATAGAAGGGTAATGAGTCCGAAAAATAGGTAAGTCTTCACGCTCCAGTAGAGGTCTTTTATGAGGTCTGAAGCATCTGAGATTACATTTTCAAAAATTTGGTTTAGAGCGTTGATCTTTTTGATGCAAAACTTAAAACATTTATTCTAGAAGTAGTTCCATCAGTTTTTTAGTCAACAGGCTCTCCGCGGCAAACGATATTTTAACTTAATCACCAGCTTAAAAGGTATGTGCGCCCAAGGAAATTCTAATTTCTCAATTTATGATTTCTTTTTTTGCGCAAAATATAGAATATTCTAATTTCCTGATTTCCAACCCCGAAGAAGAATTACTTTCCGAAAATTTTGCTGATATAGAAATAACGTTTAGAAAAACTCCCTTCTATGGCTCTTGCATTTCTTGACAACAAAATTCCAACTAATCAAGGCATTAAGCAAGAAGCTGAAGCAATTTAAATTTGTAAAATTTACAATTGGTTCAGAAACCGGTTTTCGCTGCAATAAAGAGATTATTCTTAATAGAAACATATTTAATATCGTTTCTTTGACATGTCGAAATTTATTGAACGAGAATTCCGAAGTCGAAAAGAATGGCGTATGTGGCTTGAAGACAATCATTCTTCCGAAAAAGAAATCTGGACGATTATTCACAAAAAGAAATCCGGAAAAAAAGGATTAAAATATCTGGAAGCTGTTGAAGAAGCAATTTGTTTGGGTTGGATAGACAGCAAGATGCAGAGTATCGATGAATTTAGATTTCGCCTGAGATTTTCACCTCGAAAGAAGAATAGTATTTGGTCAAAGAAAAGGAAATAGCTGAGACAATGATTCAACTAGAAAAGATGAAGGGCGCTGGGTTTGAAATGATAGCTGAAGCAAAACGAAATGGAAAATGGGATTCAGCCTATTCATCAAAAGCGCCTTTGAAAATCCCAAAGGACCTAATGAAAGCCTTGAAAGAAAACAGGATAGCTTGGAAGAATTTTGATAAATTTTCAAACTCGACAAAACTCCGATATATTTACTGGATTGAAAGCGCCAAAAAGAATGAAACTAGAAGAAAGCGAATAATTAACGTGGTGAAGACAGCAAAAGTTTAAACCCTAACGGTCTGACGCTACTCAGGTAAAAATTAGATATCCATTTCTAACACTAAGAAGAAATGACAAAATAAATCCTTAAAAAAACTTGAATTAATTTTCTAAATCTTTGTCCTAATTAGAACATAAGAATCAAAACAAGCCCGCAACACCCAGATTCTTAGTCAAGGTTTTTTTTGACTAAGCTCACGACATTGCATTTTGTTTCTCACGTGTACTTATACCCACGGGCATCGGAGGGCATCTTCTTACGTTATGTATTTGGTGATTACAGATAAGAATATGTTTATATTCTGATCATTTTGAAAGAGATGGGTCTTATTCCGTCAGTGCAACAAGTTATTGCTTCACCTTCTTTGGTCCAAGGAAAATCTCCTCCATACTGAAGCACTGTAAGGTCTTTGTAAATATCTCGCCAAGCCCAAGCGCAGAAACCAGAGGGCATTTCACCACAATTTTCAACAACGAATTCTTGTCCCTCCTCGAATCTTGAGCATTTCTCAAATTTTTTTCCGGTCATGGGGTTCTTGGGAACTGCCTTTCCAAAAATAGTCTTGGGCTCAACTCTTTTTAAGATAAGTATTTTGACCTTTGCCACTCTATTCACAACTCAAAGAGCTCTGGTTAATTGCACTATGCTGTGTAAACATATTACCTTTTTCGTAAAGTAAAGTCCGTTTCAATTTCTAATTCCTGATTCAAAGAAAAAATATTTCCAGGAAAATAATTAGTTTAGAAAATAGAATTTGGAAAAACTCATTTTCGTGAGCACTCGCTATTCCTCCATTCTGCGCTTTACTATGTGATTGTCTAGCTTTATTTGCGAATCTAAATCGAAATGTCGTTATGGTGCAAAAAAAAGATGGTTTAGAGGAAAGTCATAATTTAGTCTGATTCTATTTGAAAAGTGTGTTGGCTATTTATCCTTTAATTTTGCTATGGCCTCGTCTACGCCCTTGGCTTCGTTTTCAAGCCACTCTTTGTATTTATTTAGATGATTGATTTTTTCTTCTTTTGTCAGAAACATTCTAGGGTGTGGAGTGCAGCAACAGACATTTTCTTCATGGTGCATGTTTTTTCACCTCCAAAACGAATATTGGATTTTCGATATCGGATATTCGATATGCCTTATAAATATATCGGAAAACCGATATTTAGCTCAATAAGCTTTAATATCGATAATCCAACATGAATATGTATGATTCACTGCGGCTCCAAAGGATTCTTATCATTTCTCATTCTTTGGTTGGTGAGAAGGGAAGCCATGACTGGTGCAGAAATCGCCTTGGAGCTGGAGAAGAGACGAGGAAGAAAACCCAGTCCAGGCACCATATATCCGGTTCTGAAACATCTAAAAGAAGCAAAAATTCTTACCATAGACAAAAACAAACGATATTCGCTCACTAAGAAAGGGAATAAAGCCCTCGAAGCCCATTTGGACTCCTTTATAAGAACATTCTACGATATCGACGAAATGAAGTCTTGCTGTTGCAGAAACGAAGCAGAAATCGATGAAAGTTGAGGAGAACCCCACAAGCCAATGAAAGTTCTCTGTTATGTGTTTGGCGACATGTTAAAAGAATACGCTAAATTCTAATTCCTAATACCCCAGCCAAAATTAAACGCTCATCCTGCCAGTCCTGTACAATAAAATGGTATCGCATTTAGCTGATATTCTACCAGCGTTTTCGTCTGTAACCGCTCAGTTCTCTTGTTAACACACCAATCAAGTCACGGTGTTTTCGTAGTATTTCATGCCAAGTATCGCCCTTCTCTGTCTTTCGATATCCATCGGTTTTGTTTCCCTCAATCAAACCGTTTTCTTCAAGATATTTGATTGTGCTGTCTGTTTGGTAGGGGTTTCCAGCTCGTCTATAGATATCATACCATAATGTCTTTCCCCGTTTCGCTCGCATAGAGTCAAAAATATCCAAATACTCTCTGAGCCTTTCGGCAGCTTTTGAAGGCGGAGGGCATTTGCTTCTGCGCATCACTTTGTCCTCAAACTTTTCTCCATCTTTATCAGTTTTGAATATCTTCCCTTTAGCTTACGATACCAGTGCAACAATATAATGCCAAATATGATGTAGGCAAATGAGCCAAACGTCTCGGCTACAACATAAACATATGTCAGAGTGCTAGCGTCGCCTGAAAATATTTTGTTCCAGTTAGAGATTCCACTTCCTATCATTATGGTCGAGAAAACCAAGGATAGAAAGCCAGCGAAAAGATAAACAAATATGCTTTTATTCATGTCCTTAATCATGGTTCTTTTTTACCACCAAGATAATTATATTGCCTTAGAGCCATATTTGGTTAGTTCTATAAATTAAGATGATGCGATTTATAGCGCTTCTTTGGACTTTTCTCTTAGTTCTTTGTCTATGCATAGTACGAAATTGTTTGTTTCTCAAGTGTTTTTACTACCAAGGACATACGAGAGTCTGCGAGGAGAAGTGGAATTTATAAATCTGGTGATTCTTGTGATGCAATAAAAGTTCAAACTTTTTTTGAACTCTTTTAAAGGTTGACGCACCAAAGCCTTATGAAAGGAGGAAGTTAAACTGAGGTATAGAGTACATAAATTTGACATTGATATGACGAAAGACCAGAGTAAATTGGAGAAATTCTTGAATAATTTGAAAGGTGAGGCTGTGGCTGTAATCCCAAATGTTAATCCCAAGTTTACCCCTGGAGGAATGGGCGCAAAAGTTAACTTTCTATTAATTGTGGAAAAATGTGAATAACTAAAATGCCAAACTCAATTTGGTAGTCTACCAATGTTCAACGTAGACCAAGAAATGAAGAATTCACTGTTTGGGAGCCTCGCTGGGTTATGTGGAATTTTAGGGTCAATTCTGCCACTAATCCTTGTTTTATCAGCTACTTTTCTTTCGCCATGGTTCAGCTGGAATGAGAATGCTCTGAGCGAGCTAGGCAATGGTGAACAAGCTATTCTATTTAATAGTGCTATGCTTATAGGTGGAGCTCTAAACTTCTTGTTTGGACTGGGGTTATACAAGCACCTCGGCAGAAAAAAGCTGAGCAGGGGTGGGGTCGTTTTAATTATGCTCAGTAGCGTTTGCTTGGCTCTTGTAGGATTGTTCACAATAGACTATCATATTCCGCATGGACTTGTCGCTCTTGGTTACTTCTTGTTGGCTCCCATAGGATTTTTACTTATAGGTTTTGGAGAAAAAGAGAATAGAATTAGGAATTTGAGTTTCGCTTGTGGAGTCCTAGCTCTTATGGCTATTTTGGGATTACCAGCGATTGTTCTTGCTCTGTCGTTGAATGTTGGTTTTGCTGTTCCAGAATTGGCTGAGGGATTGATAATTTCGGCTTGGACTATTTATATGTCCGCAAGGCTTCAAAAGCGATTGCAAGCCAAGTTAGGATTTTGGCCTTCGAATTAAAATCATAAATTGCATAGCGCTCTGAGCAAGAAAAAGGGGAGTCGGGTGAATGTTTTCTCATATTTCTACTCTAAGCTTTTTTGTTTCGGTAATTTGTGTTTCTGACCTCTCGTAATAGCCAACCGGGGTATGTTCGTGAGCAGCAAAATCTAGAAAATGTTCCATCAAATTCCAAAAGCTCAAGTCGTCATGGTTTTGGAGAGCATCTAGATTAGCTTAATTAGTTATTTCCCACATAATTACCGCATTATAGGGTCCAAATCCCAAGACTTAGAAATATGTCCCCAAATATTTCCATTCCTTCGGGGCATGTGCAGCCTTAGTTTTCTCGTTTTTTTTGATGAATTCCTGAAATTCCTTGGTTCTGTATTCCCTAATATTGAAGTTCATAATGTGCCGCATTTTCTAACTTCTTGTATTCTGAGAATAATTTACTTGATTTATTCTCGATTTTCTTAAAATATTTGTGATAGCTATAAACGTACAAGTTTGTTTTTCAAGGGTAGTAAATCCGAGTGCATGTGAAGGGAAGAACTATGTTAAAAATCTAGTTCTATTGACAATTCTGCCTTGCGAATTTTTCGGAGCTCTTTATTTCTGATAGTCTTTCTATCTCTTGTTTCAATATCTCAATTTTTTCTGGATCAGCAGCATCAACAAATTCATAAATTTTCTTCTTGTTTCTGATTTCCTGCAATCTTTTCTTTCTATTTTTTGGAACAGTATAAATAGGATAGACTCGCCAGTACATTCTAAACATCAATGCTTTTGGATCAATTGTTTTGTTGACAAGTCCTTCGTCAACGAGCTCTTTTAGGTAGTTTGACAGTTTCTGTTTTGATATGTGTTTTTCTGAAAAGTTTTCAACGAATTGTTTCAGAAGATGTTTCCATCTTGTTTTTCCTTTTTCATCAATAAATAAAGCAACATCGTATTTTGAAAAAAAGTCTTGTCTTACTTTCAAACTTGGTCCACAATTAGACTGAGTCTTCAGTAAGACTTAAACTTTTCGGTAATTCTTAACTTAGGATGTTTTGTATTAAAAATACTAACTAATCAGAAGGCAACTTCTACGTTGGTCTTTCAGCGGCAATATTTTTCTAATATCTACTTTGAAGAAGAAAAGGTTAAAGAATTAGTTTCTAAAACATAGCTAAAAAACTTAGAAAATATAAAAATGGCGGATTTTTTTGTGCCTGCGTTTTCTGAGGTGAAACAAAAAATCTACGCTTATAGCACATGTTACAATAATGACAATTGCAAGACCTATTCCAACTAAGTTTAGGGATTCTTGACCTGTGTTGGCTAGTTTTACTGATACATTATGTACGCTATGAGGATATACAAAGTACAAGATCCATGACTTCTTCGTTGATGAGGCTATGTAGTCAATTTGCTTTCCGTCTAAGTGCACAGTGGCTTCTGTGATGTTTTCGAAGAGGGCTTTAGAGATATATATCTTCACGTATCCAGAGGTTTCGGAGGGACCGCTTACATTAAAGGTTATTTCTTGCTTATCCGCATTGAAGTTGAAAAGAGTGATTGTCGAATTGGACCCTATTGAAATCAAATCATTTGTTTGACTGGTTGCTACTAACAGATGTACGATTGCAGAAGCTTCAGGGATTGTTGAGTTCCCTTCCCATGAGACTTTGATCTGGAAAGTCCCATTGTCTGGGAGTAACCATTCCACAGAGTAGTCACCATTAGCATCTGTATTGACTGCACCAATATTATTCCAAGAAATACCCCTGTCAACGCTGAAAGAAATATTTAAAGCAGCAAAATAGATAGTAGTTTCACCATAGCTCAGAGTACCCTCGATTTCTATTTTCGAATCAAGGAGTGCCGGTCGGGCCGTCAAGTATGTGTTTGCATATAGTTCCGGGGATGCGGGTGAATTTACAGGCGCCATAAGTGGATAATGATCTACGTTTTGGGAATCAATTATGTATGAAGTGTCACCTATGCCTAAACCGTCAATTTCGGCGGCACTAGGATTTCTTGTCAAGTAATCACTCCAATAATTGCCTACTGTCCCGTTGTCCCAAATCTCGACTAAACCACAGAGCTTCAATGTATCGTCATCTTTGCCGATTACTGCTACCTGCACGCGGTTCATAAAATCGTTACCATAAAAAATATTATTGTCTGAACCTGATGAAAAGCTCACTCCGTAATTGTTGTTTGCAAAGTAGTTTCCAAATACGCTATTGTCACGTGCGTAAATGAAGCTTATGCCAGTACCCATTGGTCCTGCTGTTATATTAGATCCGATACCAGGGATAGTAGCGGTAATTGTGTTGTCTGAGATAGTGACTCCGCTGCAACCCATTAAGTATATGCCAGCGAATTCGTTGCCAGTGAAATTGTTGGCGGAGATAACATCATTTGTTGTTTCCAAAGCTACTATCATAATTTTAATACCGTAACGATTGTTTGCAATAGTATTTTCGACTATTTTGTTGTTCTTGTTTGGCGTGCTACCTGATGATATTCCAATGTCGTTGTATTCTATGTAATTATTACTAATGTGGGCATTGGATGGTTCTGCAATGCCAATTCGGTTATACGCGATGTAGTTTTGGCTAATAACTGCCTCGGTTGCAGGGGTTATACCAATGACAAAATTAACTATCTTCAGTTTCCGAATTGTCACGCCTTTTGCATTTAGCAAGTTTATTCCAGTGGTAGGCTCAACAGCGTAAAGAGAGCCTGTTCCTAGAGAACCTTCTCCTGAAAGTGTGTGGCCAGCACCATCAATTATCACATTTTCTTTTTGGATGACAAGGTAGCCTTTAATGTTGTCGGTAAATGTGTAAGTGTTACCGCTTACCTGAATACTATTCGTTCCTGCTACTGTCCCATCATTAAGAATGTAAATGCTGGCCAAGGAGCCCTGCATATAAGGAGGATTAGACAATTTAGCTTCAACAGATTTTGCATCAACTATTGCTAAGAAAAATAATGCCAAAACAAAGAATAGCACCGCTATTTCTTTACTAATAACTGCCATTTTGCTAACCGTGTAATTCCGGTTAATTATCGCTGTAAAAAGGGTTTTTATCAAGCTTTCTTGACAAAAGAAGCCTGCAGGGAGGATTTTTAGTCAAGGTTTCTTGACCAATCTCGTCTTAGCGTTTGTCAAGGTTTCTTGACTTTGTCTGTTTGTGCTCACCCAAGTCTATAGAGTAGGATTTAAGTGCATAATCAATCCTTTTGTAAAGTCAGTTTTCAACATCTTTGTATCATTAGCCTTTTAACTTCCAATAGATGCAACTAAACAGCAGCTAAACTCAAAGAAATTCAATCAGAGGGCACGTATTAGCACTTTCAATATTATAATTTTTGCATTTTGGCTGCACTCAAATTTTCTGTTTTTATAATTGCCTAATATGGAAACAAGAAGTTTATTATAATAAGTATTGGCAAAATAAGAATTATAAATAAAATTATGGCCACTTTTCTGATTTCCAACGCACGCATTATGGTATCTGGAGTAACCTTCTCGATTGGGTCGCCAATGACATAATAATCAGGTTTTTCTAGTTGTACGTTAAGAGCTCCAGCCATAGCCGCCATTTG
>SMTZ1_10003664_pt1 | contig 15454 bp, 7 predicted proteins | sample DeeMarSWOR136_30_FD_25667 | JGI IMG/M metagenome (IMG submission 25667)
CGCTCAAATTTGGCTCGTTTTGAGCGTAGAATAGCAGAAAATCGACTTCAAATCGTATGTAGATTTTAATTTCACTTGAGAGTTTAAAACTGTCAACTTGAGAATGCACGCAAAACAATTTGTTACAAGCCAAAGGCGCGCGCGTAACTAATTAGGCATAGAAAATTCTTGAGCCTTGTGGTTATCCTGAAGAGGGCGCGCATACATCAGAACCTAAGCAGATGCAACTAATATATTCCAAGCCTTTTTGCCACTCTTAGGAGTTTTTCCACGAATAACTCGCATTTTGGTTACAGCGCGTTTGATGAACTGCGAAGATTGTTGTGTGTCCGAAGCGAACAACAACACCGGATTTTCGCTTTTACTTTCTGACTTTTTACATTTGATTACTAAGCAAATTGTCAAAGTTCTCTCGATACCCGATTAGGTCTAGCTCTCTGATAAGGGTTGTGTGGATGATACAATGGAATCCAGGATTTCTGATGCAGTGGCCTAGTCTACTCGCAAGAACAACTCTTCCAAGTCAACTGAATCAAGTAGTATAGCCAAGCAATGCATACATGCGCGCGCACTACAAAACGGACAAATAAATGGTGAAAGAGTATATATAATGTCCGTTTCCAATAACGGAGTTGGTGAAATGAAACGTGCTTACCACGACAAAGAGGGCAAATAAAAATGCAACGTTCATACCAAAAAGCTTTTCCTTAGAATGAACTAATATAGAAAACGCATGGAAACTCTAAACTCACTATTTAGTGGGTGATGAAGGACATGTATGTATACGATTATTTCATCACAAACGTTAAATTGAACTGACAAATACAACTCATCTAGGAGGAGGATTTGTTATTCTTGAGTATGAAAACAAAACTGTTTGTTCCTTTGATTTTTGTAATTCTATTGGTAGCAATGATAGGTTGTGTTAGAGCAGGAACAACAACATTCACTGTTCCACCTTTACAAGAATTTGTAAGTACAGCAGGACTGAGTGAAGGAGATAAAGTTTCTGGAAGCATCACTGTTTCTGGAGGAACGGATAATGACATAGACTTCTACGTTACAGACTCCAATGGAAATACTATTCTACGTTATAACAGAGTAACACAAACAAGTTTTTCTTTTACAGCTTCAACTACTGGAACCTACACTATGCACTTTGATAATAGCTTTTCAATATTCTCAAGCAAGAGTGTCACGTTGGGCTATACTGTAAGTAAAGCTATATTGGGTCTAGCTCCAGAACTGTTCTTCCTTCTGGTCATCATCATAGTAATCATTATTGTAGCTGTAGTTGCTTTTGCACTCAAAGGAAGAAAACCAGCTACTCCACCTCAGTAGTGGCATTAGTGCATGCATGCGCGCATAGAGAAGATTCAGAGCCATAACCAGAAATGGTGGCCTCTTCTTTGGGCAAAATGGGAAATTTGAAAGATTTAAACGACAGTCTTCATCTAGTCCCGTCCACATTTTGATCTAAATGCATTTAGCTGGTTCTTTGATTGTTTGTTTAAGAGATAATCTCTGTGTTTCTCTTTCTTTTCCCAACATAGACCGCTACAATAACCGCTACAGCTAATAAGATTGTTAATGCGCTGACTAAGGCTACCAACTCAAGCTTGTCTGGGGTAGGTGCAAATTGGAATTCTATGTTGTGGGTGCTTACTGTGAGTTCGAAGTAGATGAAGTAGTGTGTTGCATTAGCATTGATAAGTGGAAATGGTGGTGGAGTAAGTTTTTCACCATCTATGAATACTTTGATTTCAGTGGTATTAACTATTGGAAAAATAGTATGTATGTATCCTTTTTCTCCTGTTGGTCCAAGAGACTCGAAGCGAAGGGTGTTCTTGGTTGTAACTATCAGGTTTATTGTGGTGTTGCTGACTATGGTTACTGGGTAATCCTTACCCTTCATTTTAACGATGGTTTGTGTTGGACTCCAAGGATTGATAAGGGGGTAATTATCCTGCTTATCCCTATGAATATCGTAAGGCGTGTCTGCTATTCCATCGCTACCCGAAACATTTTGAGAAGGCCCATTATAAAGGTCTGCGCTGTCAAAACCTACGCTCCCCCAGTAATTCCCTCCGGAAGGGTAACCGTTGTCCCAAACATTCACTGAGTCTACGCCAAGTGTATTAACACTGTTGCCTACGAAGTTGTTGTGAAATATCGTGTTATCACTGGAATTGTATAGCTTGATTCCGTCTAAAGACCACCACAACATCCATAAGACCAGTCCGTTATGTGAGATGTTGTTGCCTATGATGATGTTATTGTTGGAATGGTGGAGGTAGATTCCAAACAACGAGTTTCCGGAGATGGTGTTGTTTTTAAGCGCGTTGTTGCTGGATTGGTTGAGCAGAATTCCATAGTTGTTCCCGATTATCTTGTTGTGGCTTATGGTAGTGCTGCTGGAATTATATACTACAAGACCTGTGCTGTTTAGCATGGTGAAGCCGTTGATGGTGACGTTGCTAGTTGTTACTTCAATTACTTTTCCAGCAGAGTTTCCGTCAATAATAGTTGCGTCTCTGTTCTCTCCGATTAGCGATATTGACTTATTTACAACCACATTTTCGTAGTATGTTCCATTTCTTACGTATATTGTGTCCCCTTCATTTGCATTGTTAATAGCTTCTTGAATTGAGGGATAATCGTCTGGGACTATGATAGTTGTGGACTCTGCCTGAATTTGATAAACGCCGAATGCCAACGTTAACATGCCAATTAGAAGTCCGGTTAGCATTGCTCTTCTAACCGATTTAAATTTCATAATCTCTTTCCACTTCTAATACATAGCTAATGTGCCTAATAAGAATTTAGATTTTAAAAGAATTTTCTTTCTCGTTCGCGCGGATCATTGATTGTTTATTTTGATACGTTTTGTCACGAAACATCAACATGTACTCGAATGGGATGTGTATAATTCTGATGTATGATCTAGTTATTGATGAATAATTGCTTAAAAATCTTTATTTTGATTAAATAGATAATCTTTATAAAAACTTAAATATACAATCATTAAATAATGAAAGGATAGATAGGGGAAATGAAAAGTGAACCAAGTGAATTTGATTGGAAGAAAAAGCTTGCTAAGTTTAACTTTTATTATGCTGATTGTTTTCAGTGGCACACTTATGATACCCATTAAAGCAGAAGTCCCTTCTACATTGGAAAGTGAATTTCAACATGTTGCTTCTGAGCCGATTCTTAACGTTTCTGATGAAGATTCTGTTACAACCGAATCGATTGCTGGTAAGGTTAGACTTTATGATCTAGCTGGGAAACCAGTGAAAGCATTGATTTGGAGTTATTCAACTTTCCACGATGAACAGCTGTCAGATGAAATTTCATCTTTTATCCCCTTTGACGTCGAAACGGTTACGTCTAAAACAGGTCTTTTTGAAACATTAAATGATAGCTCAGCCCTTCTGATCATGGAATCCTCTGAAACAAATGGCAAACAGTTGACGGAGGAAGAAGTTTCAGTTATTTTGAACTGGGTTTCTAAGGGAAACTTTCTATTAATATCTGACCATAAAACCTTGAATGCCTCAAAAGAGTTTATGAATGTGTTTGGTATCGAAAGCCTCGCGCCCGTTGCACCTAATCCACTAGTCACATCTAAGAACGTGTCTATCTGGACTGTAAACGTGAGCAAGATAACGCCAATTTCCCATAATTACTACAACCAAGTCTTGTATGCAGGCGGAATCTCTTCTTATGGACTGAATCTGCTAAATGACTCGAAATCGGAGGTTATCGCTAATTACATTCAGCCAGATACGTCTAGATTGACTCCGGCCGTACTTTTGGCGACATACGGAAAGGGAACAGCCCTGTGCTTATCTCCGGATATTCTCACCACTATAACTCAGAAAATAGATCATAGGTGGATGCATGTTATCAGAGAAGCCGTCGATGACTACACACACTTGCTTGCTTACCTGTTTCTTAAACCCCAGGAATTTGTTGATCCCGTTTCACCATTTGTTATCCCAATGAGCCAAAACGACACCTTATTTAAAAAATCTGATACAATCGCGAAGTATTTAAACGGTCTAGGTTTCTCGATTTCTTACACTAACCTAGCTCATAGCACCAATGAAACACAATATCATTCAAGATTATCTGTGAGTGGACCAACAAGCCTCTTTGACACTACATTTAACACCTCCATACGAACCATTTATTCAACAACTGTAGGGCATACAAACGCCACAGCTATAAATTTCCCAGACAAAATCCGAAACGAAATTCGATGTCTAGAACTCACTGCAAGACCATTACTGTTTCAGTGGCCTCCTGGTTGGTTTCCACTCCCGCAACTAGGCTATTACCACCTCTCTCCAAATGAGGACGCAGCACATGATATGGGCTCTGACATCTGGGTGCCTCATAGTGTTGAGAATGCTGTAGGTGCATTGCAACAACGTCAAACATGGGGGTACGATGGCTCCGGTGTTGACGTTGCAGTAATAGACACTGGGTTCTCTCAAGCTCCTTGGGATTGGGCTCGCCCCTATAACACAATAACAGGCTATCATCCTTTCTATGACATGTATTACCGAGACCTCCTCCAAAACCGGTACGTTGATCTCACTTACGGTGGAATTGATCCTGATAATGATTTTATCGGTCATGGAACAGGAATCATTTCCAATCTTCTGGCAGTGGCGCCGGGCATCGATTTAACTTTCATTCCATGGAATGATCCTTTTACAGCCATGGATTTGGCTCTAAATGAAAACGTCGATGTGGTCAGCTGCAGTTGGGGATTCACTGACCCTGAAGTAGATGGGGATCTGACGGCTGCTCAGATGGATTTAGAGGATACTATTAATCAGTTGGCTGCTGACGGAGCTATAGTTGTTTTCGCCGCAGGGAACAATGGCACACGTGGATGGCCTGCTAGTATGCCTAACGTGGTCAGCGTAGGCGGCACATATGTAGACCAAAACAACAACTTTCAAGCGTCAGACTATGCTAGCAGTTTTGATAGTGTTCTTTATCGAACTGTTCATGTTCCAGACCTCTGCGGAATCGTCGGCCAATCCCCATATGGCATACTTATAGAAATGCCGACTCAACCCCAATCTGATTATGATGGGCTTTTTGCTGTCGTAGGCGACATGACTGCTCTAAATGACGGATGGTTAGTTGCCAGCGGCACATCAAGTGCAACTCCTCAAGTGGCGGGACTGGCGGCCATCTGTAAGCAGCTTGATCCAACAATTGACGTAAACAGATTCAGATACTGTGCTGGACTCGGCGCAATCGACATTACAGCTGGTAATAGCGCCAACGACAATACCGCCCACGAGGGCTACGATCTAGCCACTGGATACGGTCTCATCAACGTCTCTGAAACCGTCCGTAGGATAGTGGAAGCTGATCTGCCCCGTTTGAAATCTTATAAGTTTGTGCCGTCCACTGAGACAGAAATCTTCAGCACGTCAGTATGTATAGAACCTGGAGAAGTGCGAGAAGCCTATATAATCGATCTGCAATCAACTCAACCGTCGTTGGTGCTTCTGAAGATTAGACTCTCGAGACAGAGTACCGACTATTTCGCAGTCACTTTTCGCACCTATGATGACTTAACTGTATACATGGGCACATCAGACAGTTACATGGGTTATGGACAGGATGCGGGTGCTCAATATTCTCCAGTTTACGACCGCTACATCATGGTTCCGAACGATCAAAAGAACGGTAAAATATACGTTTCCCTAATCTACGGAGCATGGCGTAACTCCAAATACGATGATGACTTTATCAATCCTTATTTATACATATACAAGTTAGGCGAGTTCATACCAGAAGAAAATCCACAAACAGGTTATCGCTACCGCCAATTTTCGCAAAAGAGGTTCCAATTTAGTACTTGGGTGCCGCTTAGTGAGGCTTCTGGCTCATGGAGTTTCAGTAACGCGTTTGTCCCCTCGAACGCCGAGCACATTGTATATCAAGGTTCCGTTCACAGTTTAAGCAGCGATTGGATCAGCCTTCAAGTTAACAGCGGTCCAACAACCCTCCTTGGAACCTCCGACTCACACGATCCTGCATGGTTAGGTGAACCCAGAGCAGGAGCATATTACAGTCCCTGCCAGAGTGAACTCTGTTTTGCACCGTATTCATCAAGCCCATGGTTTAGCGTTGGCCACGGAGGTTGGTACAACGCCTTGGTGAGGGGACAAACATCGAGCGTTAGGTTACTCCTAGAAGCTCTTGGATACTTTTCTCAAAGCGAAGGAGAGTATCTAAGACCGTCCTACGGAGAAACTTACGGATTTTGGTGGGGAGACTCCGGGTGGCAACAACCACAGGGCAGCAGAACCATAACTGTTCCAAGTTACATGCGAGATGCCTCAGGATACATTGTACTTGCATCCTTTAATAGGATGGCTGATTGGTTTAACTGGGTAAGCATTAATGGTATTTATGCTACTGATTTCGGGACTTCAAACAGCCACTACGAGGGAGGAAGCCCGATGGGAGGTCGTTATGCGGGGTCAAAGTACAATCCAGTTAATACTAAAATGATGTTTGTACCCAACAAGAATGACGGAGAACTACAGGTTATGTGGAGTTATGATACACATGAACTATGGTGGGATTGGAAGGGAACTGAGCGCGATAGAGGCGTTCAAATACAGATCCTCGGATACTTCATGTGGCCACAGAATGATGCAAATATGGCGGGAGATGCTGGCGATGACTTCAACAACGCTCGTGACATTACAGGCAATTTAATTATCGATCTACCTGGATACGCGAATTCCGCGGGCGACCCAGAAGACTGGTATCAATTCTTGGTTTCTAGTGGTTGGACAATAACGGTTGACATGACCCCACCGCCAGGCCACAACTTTGACTTATATCTATATAATCCTAGCGGAAGCCAAGTTGCCAGCTCGACTAACACAGGAGATACCCCTGAACACATTTCATATCCAAACGCGGTCAGCGGTTATTACCGGATAAAAATCGTAACAGTTGATGAAGCAATCGGTGAGTATTCCTTCAAATATCAATTGACACTGCCAGGCAGCTGTCCCTTCCTATACGTTTGGAACGGAAGTAAGTTTGTGTTAATGGCTGACGTTATAGGTCCAGGTGGTCTTGCCTACCCTGACGTGAGCATGAGATACGACTTTAGGCCTCCGAACCCCCACGATTTCGCAGTGATTCCGGGTGAAATGTTGCAGGCAGTAAACGGCTACTATGTAATAGAGCTCGCTGAGCCCAGAAGCGAGATCAGCTACATCGACGGTATCAGGCTCATAGCTGTTGATCACCCAATTGGCTACGAAATCTACTCCCCCACGGTTCCCACGCAGATTCCACTACCTTTTGAATACCGAACGGTCTATGACCCAATTTCTCCCATAACCGCCACAAAATACGACTACTACTGGGGCAACTTAACCAATATTACAGATATATTGGAAGCCGTAACAACTCCAGACGACCTCAACTATGCAGTTTCAGACCTATCAGAGGCCCATGTCATCGAGTTGGACTTCGGCGACCTAGGCGACTTAGATGATATTTCAGAGTTCAAGCTCATAACCCGTGGATGGTCGGTTTGGGACTCCGAGCACTTCTCCGAAGAAATATGGTGGATGAAGGAGCATCCAGAGCTTGTTCAAGCCAATTACATAGAGGTTATCAATGAAAATGGTGAGTGGGAAACTGTAGGCGAACCCATATGCAACGAGAGCTTCTGGCTTGGCCATGGGGCACCGAGGACCACGGTGCGGGACATCCGCCACTGGCTGAAAACCAGCGACTACCGCCTCAGGTTGCATTACTGGGGAGGCTTCCACTTGGACTGGATTGCCGTAGACATAACCAACACGCCCCTAAACCACACAACCTTCACCATTCTAAGACCCACCGTCGCAGACCTCCACTACAAGGGCGGAGTGAAACTCATTTCTAAAGAGGGAGACATTTTAGGGCAATACCCAGCTCTGCCCGATTGGGACATCCCCTACACCTACGACACCGAACTGTTCATCGGCTACTTTACTCGTTACGGTAACGTCAAACCTTTGCTGCTAGGTAGCGACGATATGTTCGTCATCATGAACTACGGAGACAGTATCCACTTAGAGTTTCCAGAAGTGCCCGTTCCAGAGGGCATGGAAAGACACTACTACTTCTTCGTCGACGGCTTCTTCAAAGAAACCTTCGTCAAATATTTCCTTAACAACACTGTCAGCACTGTTGATCCCTTGCCCTTCCACGATATGACTACCTACCCCTACCCAGAAAACGAGAGCTACCCCAACGATCTCATCCACAGAGCCTACCTAAAATTCTGGAACACACGGTACATCGGTTCAGAAAAAGCCGCCAGAGAGAGTAGTTCCAACTTCCAGATGGAAACAACAATTGGAATAAACAGCCAACTGGATGCATCTTTCTTCGAATTTGTTGCAGCAGAGGAGCAACAACCAGATCAAACGTTAGTCAATCTAATTCTAATGGACCAAAAAATCGACTACAACACGATAACCATCCAAACGTGGAGCCTACAAAGCTAAGAATGAACACCATCTTAACCCCCTCTTTTTTGAATGTTTACTTTTAGCGTGCGCTCAGCTGCGTGCGCGACAACTACAGGGCATAGAACAACTTTGATCACCAATTATTGTCTGTCAAGGAAACCGACTTCTTCAACGGAAATATATCAAAAAAATATCGATTTCACTTATTTCACCCATAAGACGTAAAAAAAAGGAGGGTTAGATCGATTTGGTTTCAATCAACCATTTAGCGAAGTCAAGCACATATTTTCTTACTACTTCGGGAAACGGTGTTTTAAGCGTTCCAAAATCCCCTAGAATTTCCCTAGCTTCTGCCCCTCACTAAACTGAAATTGATGGTTCTACTTTCGCTTGGTGCCTCACGATGCGGAAGCTTGTCGGGGACATAATCGTGCTTATGCAATTAGACTTCCGAAATTTGGAGAGACAGTCCAAGACCTTACCTTGCAGTAGGCTCGGGCTTTAACTATTGTTCCTGAGAATAGTCGTAAAAGTAAAAAACCAAGGGGAATCCTTGCGAAGAAGGAAAGTATGAAATAAGCTATCGCAAACAAGAGGCTTATGGCACTAAACGCGTATCCACTACCTACCGTAAAGGAGAAGTTTAGATACACGATAAACGCTGTGGCGAGGCTCGCCACGGTTACGTCGTAGACGAGAAAAGTCTTGAAGTCTCTTCCCGTTTTGAGTCTGGGATCTGCTTTGAAGTGGCGAAAAGCCCATGCAGGAATTAAAGCTTGAAGAAAAACAACGACCAGAAGAATCCAGGTTAAACCTGAAACATCAAATATAGCGAAAGTAGCTAAGAAGGCCGAAAGTGATTCCCCATGCTCCAAACCAAATTGAAACCGCGTTAATTAGACCAAGTGAAAACACAAGAAGGCTATTAGGCCCCACATCAGGAATAAAACGAAAAGATAAAAACCATAACCCTGTAATTACACATCCGCCTAAAACTCCGCCAATAATCTGCCTCGGCCACTTAGCTCTCTCCAAATCACTCATGCCAGTCACTTGCTCTTATCCTGTCAAGTTAAATTTCAATTAAAATAATAAATGTACACAGCATTAAGCTTATACATGTGAGGTTGCATGGATTACACGAAACCTGACGATTGGGAACGGGAGGTTGCTGGTGAATATAATACTTTTCGGGTTTACCTTTATTTGTTGAGGGTGAAGAATGGGTCAGTGCGGGAGGTTCAGCGGGCTCTCGGGTTTTCTAGTCCCCACCTAGCTAGGCATCACCTAAAGAAGCTGACCAATTTAGGGTTAGTTAAGCCAGCTGACTCCGAGGGTTATCAAGTTGTTCCTAAAAGCTTTGGAATCCTAAAGTTTTTCATCGTCACGGGAAAATGGGTTGTTCCCCGCAGCATATTCACGGTTGTAATCTTCGCCGCCTTAACAATCGCCTTCACGTTTTATCTTCCACTTCTGCTAGAACATGATTTCCTCTGGATAGTTTTAGTCGTTGCCGTTGCCGGCTTAGCCATAAGCCTCTACGAGACCGTTGGGTTCTATCGTCTGCTGCCAAAAACATAGTGTACAACTTCTTGTACAGACGTGTACAACAATTTGATTCAAATAGGGGCAGCGTATACAAAATTATGTGAGGGTGTAGGCGAGTTGCCAGTTTACTCCACCAAGCGATTCGGCGCCTACCTACTAATAACCTGCATCCTCGGATCCTTCCTCGGAGGCTTAACCATCTGGGGCGTAAACATCCTTTCTCCTATTCCTTTTCCACGATTCTACACTCAGATTGCAGGCTACGGCGTGGAAAACGCGGGAACAGGACTGGATCCCAGCGCACCGCTCTCAAGTGCTTTTCCATTATGGGGTCAAATGAACTATACTCTTGAAATCATCAACGATGATATTGTAGAAAGTACGCTAAGTGTTACCGCGAAAAGGGCTCCTATTCCAAATATTGGGCATAAGATTACGTTTAGAATAAGTTTCGGTAGATATGCGAAACTGTTTCCTCGGCTTGTAAATGGAATATTATTTTGGTCAGGAAATTCTAGTGACGTTCATATAAACGAAACGATAACCATCCATTCCACACTGGCCTTCGACGATGACGGAATATACGAGTTGCAGGGTACTGAAATAAGCTATTACAGCTTTGGTTGGGATAGCTTCGAAACCAACTATTACATAGTGGTGGAAGATGGAAAGATTGTACAGGTTGCTGATCGTAGACCTGAAACCAACGAGCCGCAAGGGATAACGTATGGTGGACCAAGCCCCTTCAATTTTACCGCTTGGGACGAAGCCTATGATGAACAACATATGGGTAAACCGTTATCGCCATCTTGGGGTCAAATAAACCACACCCTTAAAATTTTAGGCGACAACACAGCTGAGAGCATACTTAACATAACCGCGGTAACCGAACCACCACTTCCCTACGCAATAGTTATAGTGCAATATGGTTATGTGCCCGGCTTGATCCCAAGAAACTTGGAAGGAGACTTGTATTGGTCGGGAGATTTACTCAAAAACCAAACCATAAACTTAAGCACGAAATTAGTGTTAGAAAATAACGGCAGATACATCATAGCCCGAACCGTTTATTCTTACAGGCTGTTCTATGAAATGAGATACTATGTAACTGTGGAAAACAACACAATCACAAAAGTCGCGACTTCACGCAACGCATGACCTAAATCTTATCCATTACATTACCGATAACTTTTGATACTTCCTATCTATTCATTCGCCGATGATATGTCTATTATGAGCATCTAGCTCTATCTCCTTTCAGTCTTTGGGCATTTCTCAGCAGCTTGCTTTTTCAGCTTTTCTTCAGGAATGTGATTCTAGGTGCTTGTGTCAATATCTTAAATATCTTAATATTACTTTCATTTTTGCGTCGACCTCTATCTATATTGCCAAGTTCTTTGCAACTAAAGTCTTTTATACCTAAAAATTGCATACACAAGGTAAGCCAGGAAAAAACTTCTTGGCGTTGAGCGATAGGGGCTATGACCCCGAACTCAAGAAGGAGAAAGGAGAAATGAACAAAAGGTTCTTTATTGGTGTTGCCTTTCTTACTTTACTTTTGCTTTCGATATTTTCCGTGTTTACGCCACTAGCAAAAGCTGAATCGTTGTCTATTAATGGATCTGAACCCCTGCAAAGCGATGATTCTTTAGTTGAAACTTTAAGCTCCAGCATTCAAGACGCGTCTACTGTTAATACTTCATCGTCATCGCCGCCATCTGATTTCTTAGTTGAGGAGTCTAGCTCAAGTTCTTCCGCCAGTACAGCGCCAAGTGATTCGGCAGACAGCATGTCAACGCAGGTAGATGCTGAGCTTACTGGCTCTTCTGTGGAGGAAACTTCAAGGTGGGACAATGCTTGGACTTACACTGTTGGTTTAGGAAACAATACTTACACATCCACAATCTATTCGTCTCCACAGGTATTTTGGAATGGTTCTTGTTGGCTTAACAGCACCTACGAAGAACATGCGGACTATCGCCTGATGCGGAATAGCCGCGTCACAGTTGAAGTCTACGATTACTACGCCAAATACTACGACGTAAACTACAGTGAGGTCAGGCTTTATGATGAAAGGTTTGAGGTTCAACGATGGATGCCTAAACAGGAGAGGTGGGACGATCTAGGAGCTCAATCTGGGTCACCCGTCTACGCAGTTGTCACCAACGCTAGTGGCGTTTGGCTAACCAAATCATTCACTTCTTGGGCGGGAAATCTCAGCATCACTTACACGCTGCGTGTGGCTCAGCCTCTGAAAACCACCATAACTTGGAAGTCATTGCTCACGGAAGAAACCGAGTTCAGAATCGTCATGAAGTGGAGCGGTATAGCCGGAGACAAAGTTAACACTAATCAGGGAACAATGAACGTGACAGCGCCCATAACCTTCAACTCAACATTGTACACATTCATGAAGCAGGATGGCACAATAGCTATTCAAGAAAGCCTAGCGGACACAGGCTTCATTGATGAAAACCGCGTCTACCGCAACTATGTGCTTCAGCCAGTCACAGTCGATGTTGGCGCTCAAGGAATGAAATGCGACTATGTCTTCCAGAACTCAACCTTGTACAGCGTACCTCAAAACGGCATAATTGTAGTTGACCCAACGACTTGGGTTGACGCTGAATCCGATAGAACAGGAAGCATATATGCGGGTAATCCTACTTGGCCGCCTGGCGATCCAGATATGGTTCTGTTTGGTTCTGTTATGATTGGTCAATTTAAAGGCGGGATGTACGAATTATATCGAGGCTATGTTAGCTTCAACACCGCAAACCTAGAGAATGATGTTGTCATCCTAAGCTCCAAACTATACTTGTATAAGCAATACAATCATGCAGACACGCCTTTCTATCTGCAAGTGTGGGGCGGCTCACAAGGCACAGAGGGCCTCTACGGTGATCTAGACTGTTACGCATGGGGTGAAGGAGAGTCAGTTGTTGGTTCATTCTACATCGACTTAAACCTAGGCTACTATGCTGATATATCAATCACTGACCTCAATCAAATAAACAAGGTGGGCAGAACCCAATTCGAATTGAGAACAAGTCGCGAAGGAACCCAACCAACTGGATATGAATACGTTACTTTCTACTCAGGCACCACGTCTAGTCTCTCAGTTACTTGGAAAGTCCCAGAGGTGACTGTAACCGGACAGATACGCTACTATGAGGAAGACGGATCAACATTGAGGAACTGCAGACAAATAACCGTGAAGCTATGGGAGGAAGACCAAGGATTTCCCTACTACGAACTTCTAGGCACAACACAGACAAATGATAATGGCGTTTACAGTTTCGGACCACTCGTGAATAGGGATAGCGGTCAGATAGGACAGAAACTTGATCTTTTCATCGTAATATGGGCAGAAATCCCGGGTGTGCTGAGGGTTTGCTCAGGACTACCAATTATTGACTTAAGTGAAACATACAATAAAGAATCACAAACATACTGGAATGTTTATGGAGATATGTGGTTCATCAACTATGATATTACTGGGACTACCAGAGCCGCTTGGGGCATCGCAGATACAGTATATAATGGACACAGTTTTGCTCTAGGGCTTGGTTACGATCACCCATTCGTGATTTATGAATGGAGAGATGGTCTCACAGGAACCAGTTACACTCACTCTCTTTTTCCAGATTGGATAACTATTGTAGACAGCGACAGATGGGCTGAAGACACAATTCTGCATGAATATGGACATTCGGTTCAGTACTATGTATATGGCGATTGGATTATATGGCAGTTTGGAGAGCACGTACCATACGAGCACACCTCACCCGAGTTTGCCTTTCAGGAAGGCTGGCCTACTTTCTTCGCTGTAGCAACCAACTTTGAGAAAGGTTATGGCGATCAATTGTATCCTCGAGACTCGAAGAGAGGTGGAATGGACCTAGAGAATTGGTGGGGAATTGATCAACTTGATTATAGGGATGTTGAGGGCGGCGTGTTTTCCATATTATGGGACATCTATGACAACAACGTTGATGGAACATGGTGGATGCACAATCACGGAGATCGTGTGTTTGAGAGTCTTGCGGCAGGCATGACACCTATATGGACTGTTTTCTACAATGACAAACCTGATAACATAATCGATTTCTGGAACGACTGGGCTACACGTTACGGTTCAACTCAAACTATCTGCCTCATATACTACAACTATTACATTGATATGGACACTACGGCTCCAACCAATCCTAACAGCTGGAGTGGCAGTCACTCAATAAACGTGTGGTCCAACGACAACACCATCTACGTACAGTGGTCTGGCGCCTACGACGCTCTCTCAGGCATAAAAGGATACTACCTCGCTTGGGACAATTCTCCATCAACTGTTCCTGGACAAAGCTACTATTTCACCTACGATAACTACAACACTAGCTATACCCTATCAGACGGTACGTGGTACATCCACATCAGAGCCGAGGATTGGACTGATGGCATGGCCAACGGCGCATATCACGTCGGGCCCTTCAAAATAGATGCAACGTCTCCCACTGTCTCAATAACGTATCCTCCGTCAGATGCAACTGTGGGCGGCACAATAACAATAACTGCAACCGCCAGCGACAACCTTTGCGGAGTCAACCGCGTAGAGTTCTACGTTGACACTACGCTAATCGGGACAGATACAACCGCACCTTATGAAATGTCTTGGAACACGGGAACGTTTGCAAACGGTCAACACACAGTTATCGCACGTGCATACGACAACGCTAATAATTGGGCTCAAGACAGCCACAACGTCATCGTCTACAACAAAGCAAGCTGTCCCTTCCTGTATGTTTGGGACGGAAACAAATACGTGATGGTAACCGACGTGTTGACGCCGGCTGGCCTAGCCTACCCTGACATAAGCCTACGATACGGCTTCAGACCTCCAAACCCACAAGACTTCGCAGTGATTCCAGGCGAAGCCTTACAGGCAAAGAACGGCTACTACATGATACCGCTCGCAGAACTCAGCAGCGAAATCAGCTACATAGACGCCATACGACTCATAGCTGTAGACCACCCTGTCGGCTACACGCTTTACTCACCCACAGTCACAACTCAAATACCGTTACCCTTCCAGTACCGCACAGTCTACAACCCAACCTCACCAGTAACAGCCACAAAATACGATTACTACTGGAGTCAACTGGTAGCAACAACCGACGTACTCAACGCCATACTAACGCCAGACGACCTCAACTACGCAGTAGCAAACGTTAACGAGTCGCACACTATAGAACTAAATTTCGGAGACCTAGGCAACCTAAATGACATCTCAGAATTCAAACTCATCGTAAAAGGCTGGATGACTTTCGGCGACGACCCCATAGGAGACGTCTTGTGGATGCAGCAGCACCCCGAAACCGCGTGTGCACCCT
>SMTZ1_10003666_pt1 | contig 15454 bp, 18 predicted proteins | sample DeeMarSWOR136_30_FD_25667 | JGI IMG/M metagenome (IMG submission 25667)
TTCCTCAAAAAGAACTATTATAAAGGATGAGTTTTTTACTCCTTCTGCAGTTTTATTTTCAATAATCCCGCATAGGAATGAATCCTATGACTTAGTAGTTATCCATCGAACTAATAAAGGTGTAAAACACCGGGGTGAGATGTCGTTTCCAGGTGGAAAAATAGATCCTAAAGACAATTCATTAGTGGATACAGCATTAAGAGAGACTGAAGAAGAAATTGGTGTTCCAAGAGAAAATGTAAAAATTTTGGGTTGCCTTCATGATTTTCCTACTATGTCCCAATACATTATTACTCCGTTTATCGGAGTTATTAAGGAAAATCAAGAAATGAAAAGAGAAGAGAGAGAGGTTCAAGCAATTGTAAAAGTCCCTATTAACTTTTTTGTGAATAAGAAACATTTCAGAGAGCAAACTTTTGATATAGCAGGAAAGAAATTACCAGTATTTTATTTTAATTATAAGGATAAGATCACAAATAAAACCTACACTATTTGGGGAGCTACAGCGTATATGATTGTAAGCTATATTGAATTAGTATATGACTTAAAAATGTCTAAGCTTGGAATAAGAAGATTTAATATTCACGAAATTAAAGATTTAAAAGATTTTTTAAAATATAGAGATCAAATCACTGAAAAATTAAAATAAATAAAATAATGGAAACCCTGAACTTCTTTTTTGATGAGAATTTAATAAAAAGTAGATTGAAAGATCTAAATTCTCCAGATAGGTTAACTATGAGAGAAAAGCCTTTTGTAAATTCAGCTATAGCCTTTTTAATCATCCCTTATAAAGATAAATCCTATGATCTGGTTCTAATCCGTCGAACTAAGAGAGAGGATGATAAACATGCAGGAGAAATGTCCTTTCCAGGTGGAAAAATCGATCCCGAATCTGATAAAACATATAAGGATACGGCATTTAGAGAGACAGAAGAAGAACTTGGAATTCCAAGAAATAATATCAATTTATTAGGATTTTTAGATGATCATTTAACCCCAAAAGGATTCATTATAACTCCAGTCGTATGTTATATAAATTCCGACCAAAAGATGCGTAAACAGGATGAAGAAGTGAAAGAAATCATAAAAATTCCGATAACTTTCTTTACCAAAAAGAAAAATTATCGAGAAAGAACTTATTATATAAAAAAGGATTTAGTAGGGGTTGGTAAGTTTAATTACCGGGCACCCAATAGTAAAAAATATGTAATTTTTGGAGCGACATCTCACATAATAGTAAATTATGTCGATACAGTTTATAGTACAGGATTAATGACACCAGGCTGCCGACGAATTAGATGTGCGGATATTAGAAATAAAATTGTTAAATAGATTTGACTCTTAAAAAGAAGCATTAAAAGCTCTTCAGTTCAAATTAGCAAATTGTAATTTAAGATTATAAAAAGGTGAAAAAACGAATGGGCAAGAAAAAAAGAAATGTATTGAAAGAAACTGATATGGAAGAATATGGCGTAGTATTAAAAAAAAGGAAAAAATATAGGTATAGAATCTTTCCACAGAAAGGTAAGAAACCAAAAGAAAGTGATGATTATAAAGTAGTTTAATTTTAAAAATAAACCATAAATTTCTTTTAATCCTCTAAATTTGAATTGTTTAATAAAATACTTAATATATTTACACACATTGCTTTTAGAAATCTAATGGCGGCCCTCGAGGAGATTTTCGAAAGATAGGGTATATCCCAGCTATTATCGAACTCCTATCCCTCCGCAGGATAACTGGGTTTGAAGCCCAGCGTCAGAGACCACTTATCGTTTGAAATCGAAATGATTTCTTAAATTCCGACCGTCAAGGGCCATGATTTTTTTCGATAAAAGCAAAAAAATTGACAGACATGCTTAATCAGTGTTATAATTATTGATATAAATTATTTTTAATGAATTTTATGCTTGATTATAACAAATGAAGTTTCTAAAAAATAGTAAAAGAATTATTTAAAATAAAGACTTAATAATTTGTATTTGAAATAATTTAGGATTACCCAGTAATCATAGTGATATATTTTGGTAGATTATAATAAAATTATTGATTATTTTAAGCAATCTCAAATTCCAGAGAATATGCTCAATAGAGGGCAATTAGTTTTAAATAATTTCTTAAAACCAATAAAGATTTTATTTGAACAGAAAAATGTCCCTAAAGAACCTTGGAGTGATGAACAGATTGAATTTTTACTTGAAACGCTTTCAAATATGGACACTGATAAGGACTCTCAAGCAAGTAGAGTTGGAGAAAGAGAAGCGCGAATTTCATCTAAACTACATCTTAAAATGAGTGCAGGATTCTGTCATGGAATAGGCAGAAGTGGATTTTTAACCGCACCGCAGCCAAAAGCACCGGGAGGGTCAATAATGTATGAAATTGCCAACTATTTGGCCCGAAATTTTCTGAAAAATTTTGGATTACCAAATATTAATAAAGCAATTGTCGCACCTCTATGTACTGGAATGTCATTAGCATTATCCTTAGGAGCTCTAAAGCCAGATATTCAATCCAAAAAAACTAAAATAATAGTCCCTCAAATAGATCATAAATCTATTTTAAAAGCCATTGATTTAATGGGATTCACTCCAAAAATAATTGAGGGAAAAGTATTTGGTGATGCTGTAAGAGTTCCCATAGAAGATATTAAAGCGAGTATAGATTCAGAATGTTTTTCAGTTATATCTGTAACCAGTTTCTTCCCTCCACGAGAACATGATAATATAAAAGAAATTAGCAAATTCGCCGAAGATAACAACCTCGTTCACATCATAATTAATGCTTATGGAGTGCAAAGCCCGGAATGGATGAAATTAATACGATCTGCAATAGATGCGGGAAGAGTTGATGTGATAATTCAATCTACTGATAAAAATTTCCTCACACCAGTAGGAGGAGCTGTAATTGCCTCACCTCATGAAGAAGTAATAACCAAAATTAGTCAGGCTTACGCAGGTCGCGCATCAGCAGCTCCAGTGGTCAATTTTTTAATTTCTATGCTATCCTTAGGAATCAATGGATACCACGGTTTAGTTGAACAACAACAACATAATCGTAAGATTCTAGAAGAAAAATTGAAAGAAACTGCGATTAAGTTAAATGAAAGAGTATTGGAGATATTTAATCCCGTAGCAGTAGCTCTTTCTCTTGAAAATCTGAAAAAAGAACAATTAGATGCGCTTGGAGGTGCTCTGTATAATCTAAGAGTTACTGGACCTAGAGTCTATTATTCTGGTAAGTCTGATGAAACTGTTTTTGGAACGTGTTGTAAAACTTATCCAACACCCTACATTGTGATGAATGCTGCGATTGGCGCAAAGGAAGATGATATATTATCAGCAGTCGAAAGACTTGAAAAAGCGTACAAGCAAGTTTCTTCATAGTATTTAAAAAAGAATTTTAAATATCACCTCTCCAATAATAGAATCAAAATAACAATAATTAAAAAGCATAAATATTATTATTTTTTAGATAACAATTGTAAAATCTGTTCTATGATATTTGACAGAATTAAAATTCATAAGAGTTTTTAATTATGGAAAATCGTTTATTAAACCAATATAACAATACGATTATCAACCAGTGGCTACATAAGGAATTTTCACTAGAATATGCTCCTTTAAACCATAGAGAAATGTTCGAACTTTCTTATCATACATGTAATTCGGTTGGTATGAGAAATATCTTTATTAAATTGTCTCAAGATGAGAACAAAGGTGGATCAAAAGCAATATTATATTCAAATACCAAAAAATTCATTTCTATTGAAGCCTTTGATGATAATATAAAATTAATGAAATATTTCTCAGAAGGAAACACGGGAGATAAATTAATAAATGATATTAAACCAACACTTGAAACAAGAAAACTAATATATTCTGCCAAAGAAAAAGATCAAAAAGCTCAGATTCTTAAATCCATACTGGTAGAGCGCAAAATTGATGAATGTGCTAATTTAGTTATGTTAAAAGATATCAATAGAAAAATTTATTTCGCTATAGGTGATGCAAGAGAATCTGCAGCCGTAGTTCCAATGTTTATGGAAGCAGAAGGGGCGAGTTTGGTCCAATTAGCCTTAAATAAATGGATGACTACTACCCAGAATTTGGAACAAGAGAAAAATTTTCCCGAAAACCTGGTTCCAGGATTACTTAAAAACCTTACACAAATTAAGAAATGGCTCTTAAAATTAATATCGATTAATTTAGAAAAATAAAAATCTTGTTTATTTTCAATTAACTTCATCCTGATTTTAAAAAATTAAGAAATAAATGCTCCCGGGGGGATTTTCATGGTTTTTTTAACTCAAAAAACCTTTTGAACCCCCGATCTCGGGTGTCTACGCAATATAGACAATTAATTTTTTATTGTATGTCTATAGGGCCTTATAAGACCCGCGCTTTAACCAAGCTGAGCTACGGGAGCAGAATTTGTTAAAACTAATGGAATAAAATTTTTTATGTTATTGAAATAATATGTAATGTTTTTTAAATTAATTATTTCCTTAAAACTCAAAAGAAGGAAAAAAATAAAAATTTTTTTATAATCATGGGCAAGATACATTTAAATTTAATAAAAACATTAAGAGTTTAAATTAAACTGTTTACGAAGCTTGAAAAGGTGTCACAACATTGGCAGAAATGCTCCAGGACTTGCTCCAATCAATTTATCAAAGAATCGCTCAATTAGGGCAAGCCATTCAGGCCTTAAAAACCTCCTTAGATGAATTGAATCAGAATATAGAGACTAAAATATCTAATTTGAATGAGAGAATATCTGATTTCTCAAATGAAATAAATGTAACTCAAACAATTCATATTGACGCAATTAAAGAAATAGGAGAAGGTGTTACTAACGAATTGGAAAAAGTTAAAAAAGGCTTAGCTCTTGATTCTTTTGAGAGTATATTAAAAAATCTCCAAAATTTCGAGAAATTAGCACAAGAGGTATTAAATCAAGATACTGTGAATTTATTACTTTCTGAGGCGATTAATTCTGTAAAAGAGATGAAAGAATCCCTTACTCAGGTAAAAACTAAAGAAGAGGAGGAGGTGAGTGGCTAAAGATGGCCGAGGCGTTGTTAGAAGAGATGATACAAAAGATTAACGCAATTACTCAATCATTAGACGGCACAATCGCACAATTGCAAAACATGAATAACTCAATTAACATGATGAGCCAAAGATTTAGTGAAGAAATAGTAAGCTTAACAGAGAATATACGTCTTATAGTAGAAATCCTAAAACAATTTAGAGTTCAATCATCAAAATCAATTAATGAGCTTTCGAAAGAAGTAGGTGAAAAGATTGAAGAATTATGGAAAGAAAAATCGGTGGAGGCAATTTTAAAGCAAGAAAAGGCAGCTATTGAAAAAATCCGAGAAGGGGAGAAATCAGTTGCTAATAATCTATATTATGCTCAATTACTTTCTATTATTCGTTCTATAAGAGAAGAAACAAATCGTATTTTATTAAGTAGAAAATAAAATTAATATTTTCTTTTTAACTCTTATATTATTTGTAAATGGTATTATTTTTCTAGGTGATTTATTTAAATGCCAATTGGATGTTTTGTAATATTATTGAATAGTGAATCTGAATATCATGTTTTAGGGTATTATTTTAAGGAAACAAAATCAGATTTTAAAATTACTAGTGATTTATACCTGAGATTAAATTTGGACCATTTAAAGAATGAATATACGCTATTAAAATTAAAAGATCATCATATAGTTTCATATATCTATAAATTTAAAGGAAAAATAAGTCGAAAAGCTCTTGGACTTATAGTTGGAATATTATTAAGTGAAAGTGATGATCCTGAGAAACTGAGAACAAATTTAAAAAATGCTGCACTCGCTTTAGAACAAATTAACCTCTTTGATATGACTAACGAACAATTTGAACCTAAATTAAAAGAGATTTACCATGAATATTTGGAAACTTTAACAGATATTCTAGATCCTAATGCCCTCAAAGAAAGCATCATTAATCGAACTAAAGAAATGTTAAGTGGAGGCAAAAAAGAAAGAAGGATTGCTCAAGAACTATTAGAAAAAATTGAAAATAATGTGCATACGAAAATTACTGACTATTATCAATCCGCTCAAGAGGCTTTAATAGAATTGGACTATGAAAAAGCATCAAAGCAGTATAAGAAAGCGGCAGAGGTTGCAGAAGAGCTTTTAGAAAAAGATTTAGCAAATTCTTTAAACGAGAGAGCCAAATTATCTTTTAATATACCCGATTTAACAAAAAAAAGAGATAACATAGTAAAAGAAGCAAGAAATGCTCTCAGAAATGAAAATTTTCATTCCGCTTATATCTTTTATCTTCGAGCTGCTGAACTCTCAAAAGAATTAATGCAACCTGAAAAAGAAGAGGAATATAGCTTGAAATCTAAAGCCCTACAAGACATTTATTTGTTCGAAGAAAGAATGAAAAAAACAAAGTAAAGGGATAACTTATAACTTTTTTATTTCTAAATTTAATTAACGGTGTTTGGATAAGATTGTGACTGAATTGTATCAAGGTGTTATTGCTCTCTTAACTGATTTTGGTCCATTGGGGCAACATTATATAGCAAGTATGAAAGGAGTTATATTAAAAATAAATCCCAATATTAAAATAGTAGATGTATCACACAATATTTCTTCTTATTCCATAATTGAGGCTTCCTATTTAATCAGGGTCACCTATAAATATTTTCCAGAATTTACTGTGTTTGTTATAGTTGTGGATCCTGGAGTTGGAAGTTCAAGAGAAATATTAGCATTAAAAACCAAATCAAATTTTTTCTTTGTGGGTCCCAACAACGGAATTTTTTCTGCTTTATTTAATAAAAACGAAATCAAAGAATGTGTATTAGTTAACAATGATAATTACTTTATTAAACCGATCTCTTCAACGTTTCATGGAAGGGATATAATGGCACCGGTTGGAGCTCATATTGTAAACGGCGTTCCTTTGAGTAATTTGGGAGATCAATTTGATCCAGATAATTTTATAGATTTTCATATCACACTTGAAATTTTAGAAGAGAAAAAAATAATTAATTGCACTGTTCAATACATTGATTCTTTTGGGAATATAACAACAAATATTCCTCTGGAAACTGAGAACATTAAAGGAACATCCCTAAAAATCAAAGAAGCAGATACACTAAAAATTAAACTAAAAAATCAAGAATATAAAGGGATTTTTACCTCTCATTTCGCTAAAGTACCTAAAGGATCATTTTTATTTCTTAAGGGATCCAGCGGGTTTCTCGAAATTTCTATTAATCAGGGAAATGCTGCTGAGCATATAGGTTTTAAAGTAGGAGACATTATTACAATAATCTTATAAAAGTAAGCTTTTAAGATTTAAAGGAAAAAAAGATGGAAAAAGAAATCTTAGCCTGCATTGAGGATGAAAATATTAAATATTTACATTCAGGTCAGATTTCTAAATATGTATTTCCATTAGAAAGAACCGAAGCCCATAAAAAGCGTATAAGCCATTTAATAATACGTATATTCATAATGGCAATTACGCCGGACAACAAAATCATCTATTTGGTCCAAAAAAGGGGAAAGAACAAGAAGAGTTATCCTGAATTTTATACGGATTCTGCATCGGGCCATGTTATTTATAAACCAAATTTAGAACTTAGTGATATAAAAGAAAATGCGATTAGAGAGCTTGAGGAAGAATTTGACATCTCCCCAAATAGTATAAAAAAAATAATTTTTCATGATTTAAATACCGAACAAGATATTTTTACCAAGGAGGTTGCCTATATCTTTTTTGGACTTGTTGAATATCCTGTCAAATTAAAACCTAATCCCAAAGAATTAGAAATAAATGAAAGTAGATTTTATTCTAAGAAAGAATTAGAGAATTTACTAAGCAATGAAAAAGCCGTCGATTATTCCAAAAAAATCTGGAAAGATTTAATTCATACGGATGCCCTTTCTCTTTTTGAAAAGAATCAAAAGACAAACAAGAGTGGTTCTCAAGATGTTGCTCTATTTATAGGGCGATTTCAACCCTTACACCACGGGCACATCTATGTAATATATCGGATTTTAGAAACTCATAAAAAACTAAAAATTGGGATTGGAAGCTCCCAATTATCAAAAACTAAAAATGATCCTTTTACAAGTGAAGAACGAATCAAATTCATTAAAAGTGCTTTTGAAAAAAGAAAAATCTCTAAAAATAGGTTTGAAATCTATGAAATTCCTGATATTTTTAATGCTCAAAAATGGGTTGATCACGTAGTCTCGATTGTAGGAGATTTTGATGTGATTTATTCCAATAGCGATTGGGTAAGGCAATTATTTCGAAATAAAAACTATTTAGTTGGAAAAAAATTAGGCATATTTAAAAAAAAATACAATGCGAGTAATATAAGAAAACTAATTAGCAGAAAAAAAAAAAATTGGACCAATCTAGTTCCTAAAGAAGTTGCTAATTTGATGATAGAATTTAAGGGAATAGAAAGAATTCAATCTTTATATGAAATAAGTGAAGAAGCATGATTGAGCCAAAATTTTTAGAAATAGATGGTGCTTATGGAGAGGGAGGTGGTGCTATATTACGATTATCTGCTGGATTTTCCGTTTTATTTAATACCCCTATCAAAATAAAAAATATACGTGCTAATCGTCCTAAGCCAGGATTAAGATTACAGCATTTATTAGGGCTTAGAGCTTTATCAGAATTAACAAATAGTAATTTAAGTAATTGTAATGTTGGTACAACAGAATTATCTCTTATTCCTAAAAGCAACTATAAAAATAAGATCGATCTAAATATTAGTACAGCAGCCAGCTTAGGATTATTACTACAGCCTATACAAATAGCAAGCTTAGGGTTGAAAAGTAAAGAATATATCGAAATATTTCTTCGTGGTGGTGGTACTTTTGGAAAATGGGCACCAAGTTTGAATTATCTTCAAAAAGTGACATATCCTCTTTTTGCTAAAGCTGGTCTAATGATTGATATAGATATTCAAAGACACGGTTGGTATCCAAAAGGTGGAGCTCGAGTTAATTGTATGATAAAACCTCGAAAAATAAAATTAGAGCCTGTGAATTTAACCGAGTTAGGAACTTTAGATATTATTCAAGGTGAAATTATCATTACAAACCAATTAAGGCGAAACAGAGATAATATCGCTGAAAGAGTAAGAAAAACAATAATTCAAACACTTAAAAGAAATTTAAAAATTGATACGGATATTAAACATGATTGGGTTGATTCAACTAGCCCGGGTATAGGGCTCTCTTTATGGTCTGAATCGGATATAGGAGCAATCATTTCTACAGGAACTTTATTAGGAGAAAAAAGATTATCTTCAGAAAAATTGGGAACTATGGCTGCGAATGAAATCTTAAAATACATTCAAAATGATATTCCCGTTGACAATTACCTTAGTGATCAATTAATACCGCTAATGGCTTATATCGAAGCACCCTCAAGTATAAAAGTATTAGAAGTTACTAGCCACACAAGAACTAATTTAGATTTAATTAAGTTATTTACAAATCGAGAAAATAGAATTATAAAAGAAAAAAATGGTTTTATAATTGAATATTTATAAATCCATTTAATAATTTAAAAAATGAAAACTAATACCAATTTTTAAATAAATTCTGTATTATGTTATTATTACTATAAAAGTATAAACGAGTTTAAGATTTAAATAGGATTGATGAAAATGGCTGAAAGCTTTATTAAATGTCCTAGATGTGGTAATGAAAATAGAGCTGAATCATTCGCTTGTTCTTTCTGTGGAAAGAGATTAAGAATTGAAAAAATCGAAAGTATGCAATATTTTGAGAAATTATTTCAAAGAATTGAGAGTGAATGGGTCAGTCCTAATCCCTGGTATATAAACATATTATATCTTTTCATAGATCCATCACGAGCATTTTGGGATATTAATCATAAAAGATCTCGAGCTCCTGGCTATTACATACTCTTTTTTAACTCACTCTTATGGGGACTCATGGGATTGGCTTTCCTATCGCATTTTAGATTTGTATCTATTGATGGCGAACCAATAAGTCCATATTCAGCTTCATTGTTTCCCTATGGTTTGGCCATGTTTTTAACATTCTTAATATTTGGTTTTATATTTCAAGCAGTTTTTTACGTTATTCTAATCTGGTTATTTACTTTTGGTGCTAATTATGCGGTTGGATTTTCAGAGAGATTAGAGGACCGATTTGGTAAAGAAAAAAAAGAAAAATATAAAGAATCAGAAATGAGTCCATTTAGCATTTATAGAAGTGGCACTTTAATGCAAAAACAAGCGGCTTATAAATATAAAATGCTCATGTGTGCATTCGCGCCATTTTTATTGATTAACACTATAAAAATTCTGATAATATTAATCGCATTTCCTACAGTAGATGTTGATATCTCTGGATCTGACTTTGATGATTCAATCTTCAATGCCATGTTCAGATCCCCTGTATGGGCGGTGTTAGATGTGATAGATGCCATTACAATTGCAGTTTGGGTCCCTATTTTGATGACTATTGGTATTCGAGAGCTCAGCAACTCTTCTACAACTCGAGTATTAATATCGTCCTTGGCTATCGGTATAATTGTTGCTATAGTTTTCTACTTCTTACGACCCACCTTGTTTGGAGTATAGACTTAGTTTTGCGATATTAATATTCCAATATTATTTTATTATTTTAATTTCATAAATAAAATTATTTTAATGGACAATAATAAGAATCTTTCTGATATAGAATCTGAATTATTCGCCTTAGTTAATTCTATAACCAACTTATATCAAAAATATCAACAAGGTATCATAAACGATAGCTTCTTTAGAAAGGCTTTAAAAAACGCTATGAAAGGGCTCTTGAAAATTAAATTATTTTTTAATGAAAAAAATATATCCCTTTCTGAGGTTCTTATATATATGAATTTTATAGAGCAGTATAACAGGGCAGTTAAAATTTTTAAAGAAATCTATATTTTAAATTCTCCAGAAGAATCTATTGAGATTGGAAATAATAATATCCAAAGTTTTGATAATGAATTAAGAAACTCAATATTAGAATTACCCGGAATAACTTCAGAAATAACGGCTTCTTTTATTACTTTAATGGATGCATTAAAATTGGAAGGCCTTGCAAGTAGCGATTTAATTTTAAAACTTTTCAAAGAATTAAAAAGAAATTTAAAGAAATTTCCCGGTCTAGATCTAATTCAATTAGAGGTTGATGAGATTTATAATCGTGCTGTTAAAAATAAGCAAAATCTTATCAAAAATAAAAGTTTTAGAGATATTATTGTTGAAAGATTATATCAAATCTTTAAAGAATTTCAACAAAAATTAAATCTAAATCCTTAATTAAAATGATAAAATTAATATTTTGTTCATGCTTTTAAAAAATATTAATTTAGCAAACAATTCTATAATAATCAAGGTTACTTAAAAGAGATTAAAATATTATGCCGCGACCAGGTTTAAGATCTCATTCTCAAGCACGAAAAAATGTCAAAACTCCGGGTAATAAAACTATCACACATTATACAAGAAGAAAACCTAAAAAAAGTCATTGTGCTATATGTAAAAAACCCATTTCGTCAATCCCAAGACTTAGACCAGCTGAAATGAGAAATACCAAAAAAGCTACCCGTAGACCTAATAGATTAGAAAGTGGACGATACTGCGGTGCGTGCCTCAAAAATTTAATAAGAGAATCTGTTTGGAATCGATAAATCTTTAAAAACATAGTATACCATTCTAATTTTTCAATTTTACTAGAATTTTATTCCTCTTAATTTAATATTTATAATCATAGTTATAATTAATAAAGAATTAATTAAACCTATGATTTTAACTATTTCTGGTCTCCATGGCACTGGTAAGTCTACTATTGCTAAATTAATTGCTAAAGCTTTAGGGATTAAATATTATTCAACTGGTCAAGCGTTTCGAGATCTTGCAAGTGAACTAAACATGACTTTAGAAGAATTTACCAAATACGCTGAAGAGCATCCAGAAATAGATATTAGACTTGATAACAAAGTTAAAAATGTTGCTAAAGAAGGAAATATAATAGTTGATAGTCAATTAAGCGGGTATCTCCTCAAAGATATTGCAGATCTTAGAATACACCTTACATGTCCATTGGAAACCCGCGTAAAACGAATGGCTTCAAGAGATAATATAACGTTTGAAGAAAGCATGAAAGAAACAACTATTAGAGAAAATTCTGAATTAGAACGATTTAAACAATTATATAATATTGATTTAAGTAATACAGCAAAAATTAAAGAAATTCACGATGTTATTCTTAACACTGAGGAACTTAGTGTTGAAGAAGTCTTCAATAAACTACTTCAAATCATTAAAAATAAAAAATTAAAAAAAAGCTGATTTATAAAAATCATAAAAATTTTATTTTTAGTTTTATTTCTTTAATCTAAGATATTTGATTTATTTTTACTGGAAACTTAAATATGTCCAGCAAAGATAAATTAACTAAAAATAATTTGGTGACAAATTATGAGTGTTTACGATATAGGAAGAATATGTATAAAAACGATGGGACGCGAAGCAGGAAACTACTGCATTATCGTTGATGTTATTGATAAAAATTATATACTTATTGATGGATTAAGCGTTCGAAGGAGAAGAGTTAACTTTAAACACATCGAACCAACAACAGATGTTATTGAAATTCAAAAAGGCGCTGATCATAATGCAGTTGAAGCGGCTATTAAAAAAGCTAAAAAAACAAAATTAATGAATCAAACTGTTTCAATCTCTTTAAAATAATTTAATAGAATATTTTCTATTATTTCACTAAATTTTTATTTTTTTATTTAAAAGCAACGGTAGCCTAGCCTGGTACGGCGCCAGCTTGGAGTGGAAAATTATCCCAGAAAGCTGGTGTGCTTCGCACTCGGGGGTTCGAAATTTTTCAATTTTGTTGGAAAACGAAATTCCCTCCCGTTGCGCTTTTAAATTAAATAATCTTCCCTCCAAAAACAAATTCTTTTAAAAGATTAAATAAAATATTAATAAAAAAAAAATCTTGTTTTAATTTAATTAACTCGTCTTTTTAGGATTTGGTGTACTCAATTCCTCAATATGGTAATATAGAATTTCACTTCCAAAAAAATTACCGTTATCCATATTCCCTAATATTAATTGAAAAACCTTATTCATTTGGTTTTTCTTAATTTTTTTCTTACAATTATTACACCTTACCATTGTAATACAACTAAATAATTTATTTAGAAGAGTAACAATATTTTTATAAATGGATATTAAAACCTAACTGAGATTTTTACAACCCAATAATTTATCGACACAAACAAAAAATAAAATTTTAAAAGCATTTCCTGAGGATTGTACAAAGATCTCTTTCAAGAGTGGAAAATCTTTTAGGATGTTCTACAATAAGACCTAATATTTCATCGTTATTAAAAATGAAGAACGTAGGGATTGCATTTAACTCAAATTTAGGATCTACCGCTTCAGGTGAAGAATGTCTTTTATCCCACAAAATCTCACCTTCCTTTCGAAACGCATTGACTTTTATGCCGTATAAAATTCTCATATCAATGTATTCAGCCCCTAGCTCTTTTACTATTTTTATCATGTGTGGAACCTGTTCCGCGCAATCACGACACCATTTTGCTCCCATTGCCAAAATTTTCAATTTTATTTGCTTATCCGTAATAACTTCTTTAATGTGTTTGAGATGCTTCGCCTTTGGATTATAATTCTCGTAATTTTTAATAATTTCGATTTTATCTTTAAAAATCTTTAAGTATTCATCAATGGACATCGTCTCTGATTTAATATCTGACCAAGTTAAATCCATTTGTATACACCACCTCCTTAAAAGAGGTTTATTTAAATAATTCTGTTGATTTAAAAAAATTTGAAAATAAAAATCTATTATCAATAAAATATAGAATATTGAAAATATAGATTGATTTGTTTTATTCATTAATCCCTATTTATCAAACATCAGGAAACTGTGCCGCTGCAGTTTGTTGTCCTGTAAACATTTGCTCCATTCCACCAGAGGCTTGAGTTTGTAATCCTAATATTCTCTGAAGTAATGTGTTAATGCCCAACGAACAAATAAAATACCATGCAGTAAAATTAAGCCATGCTACTTCACTAGCCGCTGAAGTACCATCTGCAATTCCCATGCCAATCGGCCATTGTAAAAGACCATAAAATAAAGGATTCATCGGTGAGGCCACAACAGGGGCATTTTCATAAATTCCTCTCAGAATGGCAAAAAGAATTATCATGGGTAAAAACGTGATTAAAGTGGGTTTCATTCGGTCCATTGCCATACCCTGTTGCGTTTTTTTCAGCATAATATCTCTTCGCTCCCATTTTTTACGAGCCTTGTGATACCTCTCTACATCTACCTTTGCGAGCTCAATAACTTTTTTCTTCTCTTCATTATGAGCTTTTATCTGCTTTTGCTTTCTATCCATTTCTTTCGTATCAATTAATAACTTCGTAAGTACAACGCTTACAACAGAAATTATTAAAGAAATTAATAAGATAAACCACATTGAACCTGGAGGACTATTCATCCAACCTGAATCTTGTAAAACCATTAATAAACCCATTTTGTAAACCTTCAACTATTTATGATTTTTAACAATTTTATGTGTTATTATATTAACTTTTGCTTAATAAATTTTTTACGCGGTTTTAAAATTATTGTCTTTATTAAAGCCATTAATTAGATTTTGAAATCTTTACTATTACAAATTGATTTTAAGAGTAATATTTAATAAAATTGATGCGATAATTTCTGATTAATTCACCCAATTAATCTAATCCAAGAAATCCACGCATGCTGGGATATTGTTCCGCAGCAACCTCTTTGCTTATCGTTTCAGCATATTGGTGGATTATGCCAATAGAAATTAGGAGCCCCGTACCAGAAGTTAATGCACCAAGACTGTCCGCCATGAAACTTAAGAGAGCTATTATTATACCGTTTAGAATGACCAGAGTGGGGATGTATCTTTTGAGGATTCTTTCAACAATCTTAGAAGAGCTTCTAAATCCCGGTACTTGCATTCCGGAGTCAACAATCTGTTGTGCGATATCCCTGGGGGCGAGCCCTGAGACTTCGACCCAGATTTTCCCTAGCGAAATACAAAGAAATATAAATATTACGAGATAAATTACTGCTCGCAACGGATCATCCATAAGGGCATCTATACCTTGAGGCGGTGAGAGAATGTAAATCAAACCTGAAGACGGGACAAGATAGCCTCCAGTGTCTCCTGTACTTTGGTATTCAAATGTTCCAATTAAATCGAGCCAAAAGTCATATCCTTGACCTCGTAATCTTGAATCAGGTCCCGCTATGATCTGACCAAAGAATAGAATGTTGGCATATAATGCGTTTACTAGAATAACTGGGATATTAGATACATAAAGT
>SMTZ1_10006193_pt1 | contig 15453 bp, 14 predicted proteins | sample DeeMarSWOR136_30_FD_25667 | JGI IMG/M metagenome (IMG submission 25667)
CAAAGCGGTCATTGGGATAATTTGTCTGATATCCTGATTCAAAAAGATGCTTCTGCTTATACTCGGCAATGCCTGGTCCCCGGTCCGTAACTTCTATCGTGACGTAGGTGGATTTAGCGGTAGCTTTAATAGTAACTCTACCACCTTCTGCAGCATATTTAAAAGCATTATTCAACAGGTTAAGCATAATCTGCCGGATTCTAACATCATCGGCGTATACCTCGGGAAGGGACTCCTGAAGCTTCATATTTATTATGACATTGTGCTGCCGGGCAAGAGCCTGGGTTTCATCGACTAACGCAAGCAACAATTCCCTAAGATTCAGCGGTTTCAAATCGACTTCCAGCATACCGATCTCGCCCCTTATTACGTCATGGAGCTCGTCGATTCGATTGTTTAGACCATTTGCACCTTCCCAGACATACCGGGCCAGTTTACCAAGCTTTCTATCATTTTCTTCTTCGAGCAGTAACTGGCTGGTAGCCACCAGTGAAGTTAGCGGGGTCTTTAACTCGTGTATCAGGTTTCTGGTGAAGTCAATCCTGCCTTGCATTTCTGCTTGCAGCCTCTGGCGCAATTTCTTTTCCTCTTCGTACAAGGACTGCAGATTCTGCTCTGCTGATTTGTGTTCGATTATATGTCCAAGTCTTTCAGCTATCACATGGATAAGGTCTCTTTCCTCCTTGAGGAATGGGCTCTCATCTCTTTCCGTTTTCTCCCCCAAATAATATACTTCAATAACACCATGTTTCTCGCCGTTTACCACAATTTCTTCTGCCTGTTTCCAGGCCGTCTCCCGAAAATTATTTGTCCAGACTTGATGGTCTTTAATCATAATGCGAGCACAAGTGTTCTCAGGATATTGCCATGAGGGAGGAATGAGGTTAACGACCCCTTGCAGTATTGCGTTAATGGATGTATCTTTATCTTCTACCAGCTTAGAAATGCCATATAAACAATTAAGCTCCTTTACCCGCTCACTTAGTTGATGGTTTAGCTCATTCAGATCAGATTCACTAATCTGGTCATTAGTTATTGCTTTGTTTTTGTCTTTTCCCATAGCATTCTTATTTTACATGACTGTATCATAGTTCTATTCAATATTTTAAACTTGATGTAATTATTTTACAATTTTGTTGATTAATGAATAATAAAACACATATTGCACAGTCACCAGCATTTGAATATCTAAGAATACGGTAACCTCCAAGAGATCATCACTCAGTTTAAAGATATCCTAAGAATGTTTCAGTATAAAAAATACGTTTTAACTACACAGCTAATAAGATGAATTTCTTGCCACCCTTACATTCTCTAACGACTCCGTCTTAATAATCCCAGTTCACTAGATTAAGGCAAATCTAGCTCTCCAATGAATATCAAAAAAATTATCTTATTATACGGTCACCAAAAACAAGTAGTTACTTCCTTTGTCTTTTATTGTGGCTAGGTACTAATTTAGTTATTTCTTTAAATTTCACCTTGTTACTTTCTGTGTTATCGAGTGTGGTTGAACAATACCGAGGATTGTTTAGCCTGATTCTAGATGGCACGGTGATTGAAAGGGTCGTACTGCTGGGACTCGCGTTGATTTCTTTACTATAAAACTTTTTCGAACAAGTTTGTGTGCTCAGCTTACTCACAAGCTACTACCTTATAATTCTATCCAGATCCTCACTACTAAATTTTCGATCGAGCAAAGTCAGGATGTAGAAAGCACCACTTAGGAAGGCATACCTAGCAACTGTCGAAGGAGCCGTGTTTAAAGCACCTCTTATTGATTCAGCCAAGGCGGGATTTTTCCCCTTGAGTTCCTTCATAGCTTCATTCATCCTACTCCTAAGCTCCCCCCTTCCCACCTCACTGGCGAGATGGGCTTGGATCAAATCTTCGCCGAAAAAATCCTTTGGTAAGTGCTCAAGCATGGGTATCCTCCAAGCATAAATAGAACTCTACGTACAATTCGATTATAACATCAGAAGTGTTGTTCTTGTCGGAGGTGGTCACAATTGTCAGAAACGTTGGGTCACAATTCTGGCAGTTTATTTAACCTGCTGTCTTTAATTTTACAATAACTGAATTATATGTCAGACTTGAGTTTCGACAAATAGTTACAGCTTTTTATATGATGAGATTGACGACAATAATGAAATTATTATAATTTCTCAAATGAGTTATAGATACCGCGGAAAGAGAAACGGAGGGAAAGAACGGGCCAAGCGACGAATGAGATTCCGAGTAGCATGCAGCAATGGATGCTGCTCTCGTCACCGTGTGTGACAATAGGAGGATTAAATAAACACAACTCTTAATATTGACTGGAAGTATAGAGGAGTAGCCGGTTTTTTTGACCCGTTAAGGAGTCTTATTTGGGCTATATATGATATAAAAGATCCTCTTCTGATAACTCATAACCATGAATATAATCATACGATTGGAATTCTTGGACGTCATCTTCAAATATGCCTTTTGGATTTCTATATATCAGGCAACATTGAGCAATATGAAAAACTAATTGAGACAGAAAGACCAGTAGTTGAATCGTTTGTTGCGGCTTTTTTATACTCGCCAACCCGCTTCCCTTCCGAAAGTCCATTCGTTGTTGCTCCTGAATGTGATGAAACAATCTTTAATCAAATTATCCAAATATGTCACCATTTAGAAACCTGCACATGGATTATTAACGGGATAAAAACCTCGGTAGTTTTCGAGCAAATTGAACGAGCGGTCCAACAAGTTGTACTCAATGTAGCTGATAGAGAATCAATGTACTCTCCGGGGTCATCAATAATGGCACTAAATTATCTGACAAGCTTAGCCGGAGAAATAAGAAATAAAGCTGTCTTTATTAATAGAGTATTGATAGGTGAGTATTATCGAACGGAGTATAGAGTAGCTACAACTTACACTGATGAAGGAAATTCAGGTAGGACTGGTATTCCTCCATTACCTATAGAAGTGGGAGACTCTATAGAAATATTCCTTGCTAATTTGATCAGGGAAGAAACAGGGTTAGAGATAAAGCGATACACTCTACATGAGCGTGTCGAAATTGTTCTTGGATGGATATATCAGATACTTTGTTCAAACGATAAAATTCCAATAGAACTGCTGGCAGGAATAATATCGATCTTTGCTCCAGGTATGTTTACTCCCTTAGTCGCTTTTTGGCAACCACCTGATAGTTCATCATACAATGGAGAGCTATATGCCCTTCCATTTGGACATAAACCACTCTACATGCCGATTATGACACACTGTCTGGGAGACAAAAGAGTTTTAGAGCATCACATACTACCAACTTCATGGATTACCTTAAGTGGATCGGCAAGCACCTTTTGTTACCAACTATTTTAGTCCAGTATTCTTATTTCTACAACAGTAAGTTTTCCAATAAATTGTGCCAAACCTACCTTGACAAATAGGACGGAAGTGCTTCTTTTCCATCAGCCTTACCAAGTAATACCGGAATTTCCTTCGTTGCTAGATTGATATTCACTGATATTTGAAACATTGGAGGGTTAGTAGCCAAAATCATAATAGGGCCTCTCCTGGCCAAATGGTTTGGGAATGGCATTGCTGTCTTTAAGAATTCAGAGTGAATAAGCCAATTTGGTTAGATTCCAGCCGGGTTGAGTCTAGCGTATAATCCATGTTATACGCATGTGACAAAATGCAGTTCGCTGCATCCAAGCAATGTTATATATGACAAATCATCAAATTCTCACTCGGAGATAAATGCAGTTATAAATAGATATGGTAGAAATATATTTGGCAGGTAATCTTAGCCATCTAGGGTAGATAAATCACATCAGCCCGGCATTGCTCACACCGATAGAACTGCGGAATAATGCCTTCACAGCTTAGTCTGGCTTCTCTTAATTCATCACAGGTGGGGGCTTTCTGGTTTTTCATCTTACCTGAAGGAATGAGGGGCATAATGTTCATCAACCCGATGCCTGCCTCTTTAAGTCGCGTCGCCAGTCTTATCATATGCTGGTCGTTTACACCGGGGATGAGTACCGTGTTCACTTTAACGTGAAGTCCGGCGTGTAGTGCTTTACTGATGCCGTTAAACTGTTTGGTGATGAGTAGGGCAGCAGCTTCCTCACCCCGGTATATTGTCCCCCGGTATTTCACCCAGCTATAAATGTCTTGACCCACAGTGCTGTCGGCAGCATTTACGGTGACTGTCAATGCTCTGACTCCAGCATAAGTAATTTCTGTTATCTTATCCTCAAGGAGCAAGCCGTTAGTACAAAAGCAGCCTGTTATTTGGGGATACCGCCTATGGATCAAAGCCAGCGTCTGGAAAGTCTGTTCATTTGCCAGAGCGTCCCCGGGACCGGCGATTCCCACCACAAAATCATAGGCTTGCCTTTCGTTCACTACTGACTGGATCAGGTCAACCGCCTCAACCACTGATAATAGCTTCGTTGCCCATCCCGGGTGCTGAATACCAGTACACATCCTGTGCTCGCAGTAATTACACTGAATATTGCAGTGGGGAGCTACTGGCAGGTGAATCCTGCCCACACTGTCATGAGCCTCATCATTGAAGCAGGGATGTTGACCTATAATATCGGTTATCCCTAACAGTTTATTCAACTTCATAGAATTTCCTTACCTACTCACTATTCCGCCTATTAACTCTAGTGCCCATGGAAAGAGAAAAAGCGTAAGGGCTGGTATAAACTCTTTATCGTCATCAAGACATATAGAGTTAACTGATGATCTCTAAACCATAAACCGTCCTGAGATTGGAACTCCAATAACCTTTGCACTCCTGCCCTGACCTTCTCATTATCGAGGCCATATCCCAGCATCGATAAGGTTGACAATACATGCTGCGTACTGGCTACTTCTATTACGATATCTGATGGTTTGGCATCAGCAGGAGCAACGCACCTCGTATCAAACCAGGCACCATTGAAAGGTGTGCCGGTTACGGCATATGGTGGCTCATTGCTTCTGTTATACTTACTTCCGTACAAACTCAGGATGAATTCAGCCCCCCGTCTAGCAGCCTGACTCTGCCGGGTCTTTTTTGTAGAACTGAGTCCGAGAAGTGAATTGCAGGTAGAATGAATCCCACAATAGGGATGCGGATATCCTTCTCCATGTTCTCTACATTGCCTTGACCGCGGGCTAAGCCAGCTACCATCCTTATCCTGCCAGCTGCAGAGCCAGTCATACCCCTTGGCAACTCTCGGGTCGTCGCCATATCCCGTTCTGGCAAGAGCCAGTAACACGGCATTAGTAACGACTGGATTAGTATTAATGACCGGAAATTTACCGGCGACCGGATCTCTATCTGTGCCACATACACACTTAATTTCACCCTGGATAAAGGAGCCGTCTTCCGCCTGGCACTGGAACAGGTAATACGTGCCTTTCTTGACAGGAGCATCTTGAGAATTTAGCCCGAGCTCTATCAGCTTCATTAGCTGGTGAGTGGTACCATTCTGGTAATCATAAGGTTTACCATTCCAGGAGCCATTTTCCATCTGCTTGCTCAGAATCTCGTCTACCAGGGTATCTCTCAGGTTGCTTACCGCAACATCATCTCCAGTCTTCTCCATAATCTCTCGCAGGATGTAATATCTATCCATGTGTTCGGACTGTTCTAGTAGCTTATCGGTTGGGTCAACCTTTAATATCTTCTTCCAGCCCTGTTGTTTTTCCATCGAATTCTCTTCCAGTAATTGCCCTTCAATCTACGAATTCAAGTGCTTGCGGTAAAGAGCCTCAAGCTCGGAAAGTTCCTCCACCGGAGTGGGAATCACCGGACGGTCATTATTAATCACCTGTTGAGCCAGCTCCCGGAAGACCCCCGCTTCTTCCGACCCGGGAGAATGTTCCAGTACTGTTTTACTCTCCACCTCACAGACCTGAATTACAGGGCTGCGAGGGACAAAGTGGATAAGCTTGCTACCCAGGGTCTGGGCAAACTCGGAAATGACTCTCTTTTCCAACTGCTCGTCCCCCGAGCTATTGCATATCACACCGGCCAGTCCTGTTTCGCCCCGTCGTGAGAGGCGACGAATTCCCTTAGCAATGTTGTTGGCAGCGTAAAGACTCATAAAAGCCCCAGAGCAGAGGAGATAAATTTCCCGGGCGTAGCCTTCACGAATTGGTTGGGCAAAACCGCCACAAACTACATCTCCTAAAACATCGTAAACCACGACATCAACACTATAGGTGTCGAAGGCCTTGAGGTCCCTGAGAATGTTAATGGCTGTCAATACTCCCCGGCCAGCACAGCCGATGCCTGGTTCAGGGCCTCCTGATTCTACACAATAAATCCCCCGAGGACCCTCGAAAACGATGTCCTCAAGAGCGATGGTATATTCATCTTGCCCCATTCTCAGCCGCTCTCTATATGTTTCGAGCACTGTTGGTATTAATCGTCCCCCAGTTAGACTCCTGGTAGAGTCTCTCTTGGGGTCACACCCTACCTGCATTACTTTAAGACCTTGTTCCCGGAGGGCCATACAAAGGTTAGCGGAAATAGTACTCTTACCGATTCCTCCCTTGCCATATATAGCAATTTGTCTCATCTACCACCTCGCTTTATAGCGTCTCTCTTTTGAGCGGTACCTATCCAGCCAGTCATTGTGGATACATTCGATAATATTCAACATACCCACATAGCCGAAATATTCGCGATTGATACTACGAAATCGAGAAATGGGATTCACCAACCGAAACACAAATGGGATGCCCAATTCCTCGACAGCATGTCTTTCTATATTACTGCCGAAGACTACCTCCGGCCTGACTTCACTCAGGGATAGCTTGGACTTATACACGTCGACGTTGTATGCTACCCTGGGACTGATGTTCAGCTCCTTCAACTCCCGCTCCAGCATTTTCTTTGCCCCTGGTAGGCATGATCTCAAGCATAGGAGACGTGGAACCATCTCCAGATCCTCGGTGATGAAATGAAGTAGGGGAACGCCTACTGTGGCATCAGCGATGATAGCTGCTGGTGCCCGGTGCATGAAGAACTGTTCCAGTCCCTTGCGTCGACACTGCTCTACCACCATTTTTTCTCCCTCGGTGGCAATCCTCTCAGCTACATCCTGCGCCCCGAATTTCTTCCCTAGCTCTGTAAGCCAGCGATGGGTATTGGTAAATCCCACTGGCAGAGGCATATCTTTGCAGATCTGCTCAATTTCGAATTGATTAGCCAGATAGTCTGCCGCCTTTTGACCACTATCGTGACTGAGCACAATACACCCCTCAGCTGAGGCTACATTTTTAAATTCATTTAGTGTTGTGTTGTGAGTAAGGGTAGCTAAAACTTTTACTCCCATTTGGGATAGAACGCTTTTAACCCAGGCCAGATCACCTATCCAGGTGGGATTACCATTGGCGTGGGGAGCTATAAGGCAGACTGAGCCGGGGACTTTCTCCCTTTCCTGGACTACCAGTTTTATTAACATAGCATCCAGAGCAATGTCCGTGCCTTCATTCTGGTCACCGCGGAAGCCGGCACACTCGATAGGTACAATTTCAAATTCCACCTGGGAACGTATATCCTCGCATACAGCTACAATATCATCGCCTACAATCTCAGGTCCACACGAACTAAGCACAAAGAGTATTGGTACTCCAAGCTCTTGAGCCTCGAGGATGGTACGAGCTAGAAGCTCCTCACCTCCATGAACAATCTCATCTTCACATAGTTTGGTGGACAGAATCTGGGTCTCAGTATAGTCTGCATCCTGCCAGCCAAAGGCGGCGTTGACCAGCAGATAGCAACCCTGTGGCGAATGGGCGAGGACGCAGCAACCAGTAACTCCGAGAGCCGTTTGAGCGGCACCATATAAGGCACAGCGAAGATAGGGGTCATGGCACCTTTCGGCGGTGCCCATCATTAGTTCCCCGGTTTCAGCCACGTCAATTACCCCCGTATAGAACTCTACGAAATAGCCTGGAGCGGGAACGGCCGGCATTCTCCACGCTGGACTGTACCAGTCTGGCTATGTTCTTTATACCGCTATAGCCAAAGTGCGGATATCCGGTCATGGTAGTCAAATTCACCTGGGGGACACCCGGCTGTCTCAGAGGGGTCCCAAGATAGACAGCATTATCGTATTGAGCCGCAATCGTCTCCAGTTCCACCTCTGTCTGCCACGAAGAACGGAAGGTTCCCAGGGAGAAGAGTCCCTTGGTCAGAATTACCTCGGGATTCTGCCCTTGCTGTAGCAGATACTTGATACTGGGCATTCGCTCCTTTATGGTGTAGGGATGGATATTGACGACAACAGGATGAGCTCCAAACTCACCAGCCATCCTGGCTAGGGCAAGAGCCCTGATAGGCCCGGGGAATTCGGCAATTTCTACCAGGGCAGTCTTGCCATCGAAAAACTGCCTGATGGTGTCAATTTCCTTGGCGAGTTCTCTGGTTTCCTTTTGAATCATCTGTCTTGCTGGCTCCTCAAGCCCCAGGGGTATGGCTACTCCCATAATCCATTCCTCGGTAGCCTTTAGGCCATAGGGAAGACCAGTACGGGCATAAGGTATACCGAACCGCTCTTCCATGAGGTCACCCAGCTTCTGTCCCCAGTCGTAACACCAGGAAGCATTCAGTTCTGCAGCGCGTGCCTGCCTAATCTGCTCTAGGGTACATCCACCACAGAGAACGCCATTAATTTTGGCCCCGATAGCATGTACCGTTCTCTCGATTTCATCCAGATCCTGCGTCCACTCGGTATAGGTAGGACCCTGCCGTGCGCCGATAATATTTATTGTCTTCTTCATCTTCTCGGAAGGCTTTTCCATTAGTTCCATAATTACTCTGAAAGCATCCTCGTAGCCACTGCGGAAGTCGCCGCCGAATCCCTCGCTGCGTATAGCCAGCACCTTTGCATCAACTTCTGACTCAGCCCTTTGAGCAATGGTTTCCACATCATCACCAATAATACCGGAACAACAACATGAGAAAATTACAATGAGTTCAGGGTGATACCTTTGTTCAGCTTCTTTCACTGCTTCCAGGAGCTTTCCCTCGCCTCCATAGACTACATCAGCTTCGTCTTGGGCAGTACAGGAGGTAGGCTCCATGGGAACGCCGCGGTACTCGCAACTGTTCATTTTATAAGCATTAGCCACGGAATAGGTACAACCTTTTGGTCCGTGAATTACTGGTGCCATATGACGAATGCCGTTAAGCACCTGGAAGGCAGTCCAGAACTTACAGGGAGGAGCATGAGACGCCTGAAGCTTGGGAATCATCTCCCCCTTCTCTACTTTTTCCAGGAGCTGTTGTAACGTACCCTTAAAAGCTATGCTTTCATCATCCACAGTAATGCCCTCACCCAATATAACCAGTTTTATTCATTGCCAGCGATTATACTATGGTTTGCTAACGGCATTCAAATTGCCACATAATCCAGCAACAAAACAAATAGGAATGAAACAAAACGGACGTTTGTTACATTGCTCAACAAAATACTAGAGTGTGACTTCTTTAGATTGTGGCAGGGACTCCTCATAAAGAAACTGTATTTCTATCAGTAATCCATCTCCGGGTGACTCTTCCGGATAGGTTAGGCACAGTCCTCGAAGTGGGTGATAAGTTTCAAGTTGTGTTCTTCAGCATATTCCATGACCTGAGCATAAGCTTTATGCATATTATAAGAGGGGCCTTTATATAGTCGAAACAACCTCGATTTTTAGTAGAGTCTTGGCTTCGAAGTCAGCCTCAACTACGGATACTTCTCCGGATATCGGAAAACCGATTTCTATATCGGCATCCTTTTCTTTCTACTCGTCATCGTAAAAGAGTCCCGTAAACGGACCGGTGACTTTCACCGTTTCGCGCTTCTCAGGATGGTTAAGCTACTGTGTTAATTCATTATAAAGATTCGCGGTCGTTTCTTGATAAGTCCCGATTTCACGTTTACTGATAACTCTTAACTCTGGTACGGATTTCCTTTGTATATGAATATCAGAAGGTACAATACCAGCTTTACTATACTCTCCAGCCAAGCTTCTACCTGACGTAATCTTTTGTTATCTTGATTTACCCGAGTCTGGATTTCGGACTTCTTAACCTGTAATAATCGTCTGATATAGTCCACCAGTATGTCATCGCGTATAAATAGTGTTATACGTATAGTTTCTCTTGAGGGTTTTCTCGACGAGTACTTTTAAATGGGTTTTTCCATTACTTATCTACACAGCATTGTACTAGAATCCTTTTTAAAGAGGAGTCTATTCTGTCCTGACAATTCCGTCAATTTTGCGTTATTTCTTATAGAAAGGTGTAAGGGAGGTGATACAGGTATGATTAAAGTTACTGACCGAGCTAAGAAAGAATTAAAGCAAATACTATCAAATAATGTTGACTGGGTTTTTGCCAGTTTGCGGTTGCTAGACAGGGGAGAAGGAGTTCTGGGTTTGGGTATCGATATTGAATACCCCGAAGATCATATAATTGAATATGAAGGCACAAATTTACTACTTGTTGAACCCGAACTTATCGAAAAATGCCAGGGAATAACCATTGATATTGATGATACACCCAACGGTCCAGAGTTAGTTTGGGCTAAAAATTGATTGTGATAGAGTTATCATAATATTTATGCCTAAGTTTGCACATTCAGATTTAAAAGTCTCCAGAATTTTTATAAATAACATAGGTGAATACTCAGATATCTCCATATTTATGATGATGCTGTATAATCTAGGGAGGAATATATGATATAGGTCTTAAGGTATGTCTGAAAAATCAGGGCGAGATGTGGTCAGCGATAGAGAGTACAACGAGACGGTTCTCTCAGGATTGTATGAGGAATACTATGACAAGTTAGCACGATACGCATATCTACGTATTGGCAATAGATCTGATGCCGAAGACCTTGCCGGTGAGGTATTTCTGAGGGCACTCAAGTCCCTGAAGTCATATAAAGATCAGGGAATTCCCATGGGAGCCTGGCTATTCAAGATTGCGCATAACCTCGTTGTAGACTACCTGAGAAAGAAACAGAAACAGAAGACGGTACCGATAGAAGATGTACAAATTGAAAGCGGGGTAAATCCCACAATAACAGTTGAGAAAAAATTGGAGATAGAGCGGGTAAAAAAGGCTATGGAGCAACTTACCCAACAGCAGAGAGAAGTTTTAGGTCTGCGTTTTTTCACGGGATTAACCTCAGGTGAAACTGCAAAACTATTGAATAGAAACGATGGATCCATACGTGAGATGCAACGTGCAGCTATAGAGAAACTACGAAGGCTGCTAAGTACAGATGAGTAAGGTTTAAGGACGGCAAATTATGATGCCTGATAATTTTGACATGATACTGGATGAGTGTATCGAAAGAATAAATCAAGGTGAAGGCGTCGATGCAATTCTCGACGATTATCCTGATTATTCCGAGCAACTCAGACCATTACTCAATACGGTCCTGAGCTCTAAAGAAGCCTACTCTTTCACACCTTCTCCGGACAATAAGCAGGTAGCGAAGGAACGATTTAATCTGGCTTTGAATGCCATCTTACAGAAGCGGGAGGGAAGTCGGAGATGGCTCACCTGGTTTACAGGACAGCCGAGGGTATGGGCTCCGGCGATTGTAGTTATTTTGTTGGTAATAGCCGGTTACTTCATACTGAGGCCAACGCTTTTCCCTGTTGAACCTATCACAGAATCAGATTTTGATGAAACGACAGTCGATACTCAACCTGACGCAGATGTAGTATCACCTGACCTCCAGCCTGATACAGAACCGGCAGCAATTGTTCTCCAACCAAGTCCGGAAGGTAACTTTGCTTTTCTGATAAGCGATGATGTAAATGCCATAGGTGATTTTGATAGTGTTATAATAACAATTTCAGAAATTTCTTTACTCAAGAGTGATGATATAGACCAGTCAATTGAGTTTAAGCCGGAGCAGGAAGAAGTTGATTTAACTCTCGTTCAGGGAGACAAGACACAGGAAATATGGAGAGGTAATGTTCCCGAGGGTGAGTACAAGAACGTAACAATTGAAGTGGAAAAAGTTCTGGGAATCCTGAAAGAAACAGGTGCCGCATATCAAAGCGTTTCCAAGTGAATGCTGATAGTTTCACCACGTTTACTTATGATCTGACGGTAATTTCTACGGGTAGTCCGCAAAGTGGGGAGAGATATATTCTAAAACCGCAAGTCGATCAAAGTGGAGCTGAACAAAAGCCAATCGAACCCAAAGGAAAAGGCAACAAAGAAAGACCAAATGACAAGAAATAGAGCCTAAGCGTACTTCTACTATAAACTATCCACTCTATTTACCCCATCCAGTAATCAGTAATACTGATCTCAAACCTGACATTTTCACTACTTTCACGTTGTCTATTTTAGAAAGCACAACATTTCATCAGAGAGGGAGGAATTAGAAATGAAAGTAGCTTTTACATTTTTTATTGTATTGACTTTAGTTACTGCACTAGTAACCGGGTGTACTCCATTACAAACTCAAGACAATTCAGTATCCGAACAGACACAGGCACCGGATACTCAACCGGACAATCAGTCGCCTGTATCTGAATCTACAAAAACAACAGCTCTCCCTGTAGGAATGGGTATGCTGAAAGTTTTTGTTACTGATCCTCCGCCACCTCAAATGGATGCAATATGGGTTAGTATCAAGACTCTTGAGGTTCATAAGGCTGATGGAGAATGGATAACAGTAGCTGAAAACCTTGGTGAATTTGATCTAAAAGCGATTGAGGGGATACAGCAATACCTTGCCAGCCAGATAGTTGAAGCAGGAAAATACACACAAATTAGATTGGAAACTGACAACGTGACCATCGTGGTCGGCGAGGATGAATATCAAGCAAAAGTTCCCAGTGGTAAGATAAAGCTGGTTGGTGGTTTCGAAGTCGAAGAGAATAACACCACTGAAATAACCCTGGACTATAATGGAGAAAAATCCGTACTTGTCACCGGTAAAGGTGAATATATTTTTAAACCGGTGATCAAACTATTGGTTGAAAAGCAGAAGCCAAACAAGCCTGTCATAACTTCGGTTGAACCTGATACTGGAAACCAGGGCGAAACGCTGGAGACTGTCATTATCACAGGGGCCAATCTTACCGGAGCTCAATCAGTCAGCTTTGGGACCGATATAGTAATCAATAATTTTTCTATTGATTACTATACCCAGGTCACAGCTAATATAACCATTGCAGAAAATGCTGCCCTTGGTACTCGTGATGTATCGGTGACTACACCCAAAGGAACAGGAATACTAAGCGAAGGCTTTACCGTGACAACACTACCCGGGTCGAACCGAATTCCGGAGACCCGGGCGATATACTGGAGAGTGTTACAATAAACGGATCAAACTTCGCCGGAGCGATAGTAGTAAGCTTCGGGGCTAATATAACAGTCAGTAATTATGATGTCATTTCGGACACAAATATTTCTGCTAATATCACTATTGACATTAGTGCTGTCCCGGGTTCTCGTCACGTATCAGTCACTACACCTCAGGGCACTGGAAACTTAACCAATGGCTTCACGGTGAATGACCAATAATTCAATGACTTCTGTTATTTTCTAATTCAAACGACTTAATTGTTTCAGGGGGAGTTAGACTCTAACTATTGTTTATTATCTGAATATACATGGTTATATTTGGAGTGATTTCATAAGAGATAGCATTTCATATTTCCAATTGACACTATTTTTGTATTCATGTATTATTAAAACAGCAATCACTTGAGGTGGTTGCTGTTTTTTGTGCTTGTATAAGGAGGACAAAATATAACGGTTCTAATCCGAATATGTTAAAAAGGGGAATAGTCAGAAAACAATATTGGAGAAAAGAAACTTAAAAGACAGATGTCCAAAATGTCAAGGTAACCTTTTTCAAGTGACGATTTTTATGGAAATTACGAACAATGTTTACAATGTGGATTTATTCGATACCCCAAGATCCTACGGTTATTAGACGAGGAAAAGGATTTAGTCATAAGTTGATATTATCACTATAAAAGGAGTCTAACGTTAATCTGCTTCAATATATTGCAGTGCTATTTCTATAAAATAATTGGCTAAACAAACGCCAAAATTGTTTCAGGGGGCGACAGGGTCTCCCCCGCCTACACCAACGGCAATAAATAGTAGTGATAAACTGTTCAATTTAGCCCGTATAATTTGCGTATAATTAATGTTACACGTATTGACAGCTGAAGTTTGATGTTCTATTGTACATATCAAAACTAACAAAGAGGCTAAATTCTATGCAGGGATATTGTGTTAAATGTCGAATAAAAAGAGAGATCAAGAATCCTAAAGCAATAACTATGAAGAATGGCAAGCCGGCTACTCAAGGGACATGCCCGGTTTGCGGAACCAAGATGTTTAGAATTGGAAAAGCTTGAATTTGACCGACTTATATCGCTAAGGTTAAAAAAAGGCTGGATACCTCCTTTATCAAAGTATCCAGCCTTTGTGTATTGCTACATTTATTAATTTAATTGGCGTTCTATTTTTCTTCGGATTCTCCGAACAACCATCCGACGGTAACTCCTAAAGCTTTCGCAATGATCGCGGTTTCCATGTCAGTCACCTCATGTACTCCTGATTCAATTCTAGAAACAGCAGCTTGATCCACCTGCATTCCCAACGTCTGAAGCCGAGCGGCCAAGTCAATCTGGGTTATTGGAGGAGCAGCCTTTTTTCTGGCAATTCTTACCCGTTCACCAATAATATTTTTAGGTGACATATACCAAATATTACGGAAAATTCCTTTCCTAGATATGTTGTCAGTGACATATTTGTGGTATAATGTATCCTGAAAGGAGGTTTGATATGGAAATTTTTCGGAAAAGAATCCAACCAAGTGAGATCATCTGGGGAGGTGTGGCAATACCTAGGACAAAAAAGACTCTATTCCCGAATCCAAGGACACCGTTTGACCTGCATGATGAAAGAAACACGTACAAAGTTGAAGTCGATGACCAATTCCGACTACGATTTCCCGAGTGGTTAAAGAATCACCCCGAAGTAAAGCCGGATACAGAAATTATACTCCTTAAGGAAAATAATACTTACAGAATCAGGATGACCGGAACGATGGCAAACAAGACCGTGTCACTTAAGGAATTACTAGGTAGAGATATTAAGGAAGGGAAAATCATCGATGTTCAACAAACTCCTAACGGCACAGTAGCGATAGTACAGAGTACAAAAGAAATCCCTATTGATAAAGTGATAGCTGAAGTTTAGTTCATTGTAATACCAACTGTCTCCCATAAATAGTACAGGAATCCAGTGAATCCCAAAGGTGGAGATAGGGGGATTCGAACCCCCGACCTCCGCGATGCGAACGCGGCGCTCTCCCGGCTGAGCTATATCCCCATGCTGACACCAGAAATTATAACACAGACAGGTTTTCCTGGTAACTGTTTTACAGATTTATCAGGGTATTACACGGTATCTGGCAGGCAGGAATA
>SMTZ1_10003668_pt1 | contig 15449 bp, 18 predicted proteins | sample DeeMarSWOR136_30_FD_25667 | JGI IMG/M metagenome (IMG submission 25667)
GGGATCGATATTCCCATCACGACGGCATGTCCGTGTTCCAGGGAGATCAGCGCACAAGGGGCCCACACCCAGAGAGGGATCGTCACGGTCAATGTCAGGTTCAAGAAATTTATCTGGATAGAGGATATTATCCAACTGGTGGAAGAATCGGCCAGTTGCGACGTATACTCAATTCTGAAGCGGCCTGACGAGAAGTACGTTACCGAAAAGGCATATGACAACGCCATGTTCGTGGAGGATGTTGTCAGAGAGGTAGCTGAACGGCTATCTGGGGACCCCAATATCACCTGGTTCTCCGTGGAGTCGGAGAACTTGGAAAGCATTCACAACCACAGCGCATACGCCTACGTGGAGAAAAGCTAGTTTATTATCCTCCTAATCTCCTGTAGCCTGTGAACCACTGGTGTCGGCGGGAGACTCTGGAGGAATATCTTTCCGTATGCTTTGGTGAGCAGACGGCTGTCCAAAATGGCCAGCACGCCCCGATCCTCCCTGCTCCTGATCAACCGACCGAGCCCCTGCTTCAAGGCGATGATTGCTGCGGGGACTTGATAGTGATAAAAGGGATTCTCACCTTGGCTTGCAATCCTCTCGATACGTGCTTGAACGATCGGTTCCGTGGGAGGATCGAAGGGGAGCTTATCGATGATGACGCAGCTGAGAGTCTCTCCCGGTACGTCAACCCCTTCCCAGAAGCTGCCAGTAGCAAAGAGGACCGAGTGAAGATCCGTCTTAAATACCTCAAGGAGGAGATGTTTGGGCCTCTCTCCCTGGATCAGTAGATGGTACGGCACGCTTTGTTCGACTATTCGGTACATGTCGCGCATATTCTTGTAGCTGGTGCAGAGCACAAAGGCCCTTCCCTTCGTAATCTTTAAGATATCCTCAATCTGCTTTGCCGCGGCCTGAGGAAAGGCAGGTGACGTAGGCTCTGGCATTTCCTGTGGCAGGTACAGGATCACCTGTCGTTGAAAGTCAAAGGGGGCAGCGACGATGAGCTCATCAGTCTCCTCGAGGCCAAGACGTTCTTTGAAATAGTCAAAGCCACCGTGGGTGGAGAGGGTGGCCGAGGTGAAGACGAGTGATTTCACCCGTCGATACAGGCTCCTCTTTAACTCCGGCCCCACGTCGACAGGCGAGGCTTTGAGGAAGACGCCTCGTCCTCTGTTTTCACACCAGTAAACATACGAAGGATCCCCCATTGACAGTATGAACTCGAGGTCTCCTTCCAGTTCTTGCGACCGGCGAAGGAGACATGCTATTTCCTCCTTCCACGGTTGCTCTGAGAGATGATCTCTTAAGACAATCAGCTCGCCTTTGATGTCTGAAAGCAAACTGACGACGAGCGGATCCAACTCCCGCAATCGGTATCTCTCCTCGCCTTGAAAGAGGTAAAAGAGATCTGCTGCCTTGCCTGCAAGCGCATCGAGTACTCCGTGCAGCTTCGGTGAAATGCGAGTTCCCTCGGTTAGTTCGCTGCGAACATCCCGGGTTAATTCCTCCACACGGTAATTGCTGACGGTCAGGCCGAAATAGCTGGTAACGATCTCCTCGATCTGGTGAGCCTCATCGAAGATAACCCTGCTATATCGTGGAATCACCTCGCCCCCCACGTCCCTGATGGCAAGATCGGCGAAAAAGAGGTGGTGGTTTACAACGATCAAGTGTGCTTCGGCGGCCTCCTGGCGCATGCGCGTGAGGAAACACCGCTTGTAATTGGGGCACTCCGTGCCGAGACAGTGATCGCGACTGCAGCAGATCTCTCTCCAGATCTGGAGATTCTCCGGTAGCTTCTCCACCTCATCGCGGTCCCCGGTCTGGGTGTGGCGGGCCCATTGCTCAATGTCCTTGAAAAGGGTGGCCTCTTCCAGGGTTTCGAAAAGGGGCTGACGTCGGAAGATCTTCAACCTGCGCTGGCAGAGGTAGTTCTCTCTCCCTTTCATATAAGCAACCTTAAACCGGAGAGGAAGGACCCGTTTGAGAAAGGGTACATCCTTGTGGAAGATCTGATCCTGCAGGTTTTTCGTCCCCGTTGAGACCACGACTCGCGTACCGCTGTAGAGGGCCGGAACGAGATACGCGAAAGTCTTTCCTGTTCCTGGTCCCGCCTCGACCACCAAGTTGTCACCGTTGCGCAGGACCTTGCAGATTGCCTCGGCCATTTCGACTTGTTGGGGTCGGTACTCATACACCTCCATTGCCTGTGCGAGTAGGCCCCTCGGGCCCAGTATCTCCTGCATGTCGTACGTCACGCTGAAAGCTCCTCCAGGCGCTGCAAAACCATCGCACGAACCCGACGATCAATGAGCAGGGAGGCATGGTTCACAGGGAAGGCTCGCTGATCGTGAGGAGGGATCCATGCCAGCCGACCTCGGTCTTCAGCCACGAGTCCGTCGCCCCGTCCGTTTATCCACTCATCGGGGAGCACATGAGACAAGATGAGGCTCGGGAGTGAATCCAGGAGGGAAAAGATCTCTCGAGCCTCGAAGGGATCGGTCTTTACGATTCGATAAATCTTGTTGAAACAGGTGCTCACCCCCAGAAGGTTCACGTACCGGATCCCTGACTTCCGCTCGTGGTCCTCCCAGTGCTGAAGCGTTCGAACAAGAGAAGATTGGGGCTTCAGGTCTTCCACGGCTCTTGTGCGAAGGGAAGTCGTCCACTGGCTGTAGGACCGTCTCGGCCCGTCAAGAGCCCCTGCAGGGAGAAATTTTTCCAGCGAGATGAACAACTTACCGAGGGCCTCAGCCACGTCCGCCAAGCGGCTTCCGTGGTGAGGAGTGGCCAAGAAGATAGCTCCGTGCACTGCCCTTCTTATGCGCTCGTCACGACGGAGGCACTCCCGTATGATCAATCCCCCTTGACTGTGGCCGATGAGCATAACCCTCTTATTGCCAAACATCTTTCTCCCCTCTTCCCATACCTGCTGCAACTGCTCCACTCCTGAACTCACAGGACCGTACTGTTCCCGTTGCGACCAGGTAAGAAGATTGTATCCCCTTCGTGCTAGGGTGTCCCAGAATGAGGGTGGCCGATGCGGCAAATAGCGCCAGGGGGTTGATGATGTGAAGCCCTCCGGGCTTTTGTTCCACCGAAATGTGGGTGCGTGCCCGAGATCAACCAAGATGTAGTCGTAGGGAAGCCTTCCCATCCCCGTTCTCTCGTGGTACGGGTTAACCCAGCTGTTCTCAGTCATGCCCAACCCGTGAACGAGGATAAGGAGAGGGCGAGTGGAGATGCCTTTATGAATTCTCATTCTGGGTCGTTAGATTCATCACCATCTCGCATTCTACATCCCTCGGTCCAACCCTGCAGAATCCCACTTTTTCATACACGTGAATGGCCCTGACATTTGTCGATTCCACCATCAGCCAGATGAGACAATATCCCATGTTCTTTGCCAGCTGTCTTACCGTGCGGGTGAGCGCCGTACCAATGCCGCGATTCTGATGCTCTTGATGCACAAAAACCAGGTACTCACAGGTTTTGCCTGGCTCCATGTCTAAAAGGACCGCATGTCCCACCACCTGATCCTCAACGAGGGCAACGAGATTGAGCTTCTCCCTCATTAGAGACTGCAACCACTGTTGCCTCTGCTCCTCCAAGCGCATGGGTAGACCCTGGGCACACTCCTTCGGCTCAAATGTCTCGTACATCTGGTCGAGAGCCCGATAATCATTTTTATCATCCTGACAAGCGCGGATGCGGAAGGGCCGCCCAAATTTGTCCTTGAATGCGTGGAGTTCCTGGGACCTTTGCGGGGAAACGCGAGTGCTCATCGCTCAGACCACGATACAAAAAGACAGAATCTTAGTCAAGGTGGTTCTGCGGGCAATGCCCCCAGTTCCTTGACTTTCCATTGCCATGCCGCTATCTTGGAGGCCGACAGTCGGGGTGAGGAAAAAGTGGAGCATCTGTTAGACTTGGATAGAAAGGTTTTTTTGTGGATCAACACCCAGTGGGCCAGTCCGCCTCTTGATACCCTCTTTTCTGTCGTCACCTGGCTTGGTAGTGCCTGGGTCGTTATTGTCGTTGCTGTTATTCTGTTGGCTCTGAAAGAGCGGACTGCGGTGCGCCAGCATCTTCCGTGGTTGCTCCTGGCCCTCTTGCTCGGAGGCATATGTATCCATGTTCTGAAAAGGATTGTCGACAGACCGCGCCCTATAAATGAATTGGCTCCTCTCATCGAGGCAGGAAAGATACATATCCGTATCGTGGGTGAGGGTCTTCGACTCAAGTCGTTTCCTTCCGGGCATGCGCAGACGGTTTTTACAGCGGGGGTCTATCTGTCATGCCTTTTTCGTCGCGCTAGTCCCGGCCTTCTATCCGCGGCGTGCGCGGTAGGCATCTCACGTATCTACCTGGGTGTCCATTTCCCCCTGGATGTCGTTGCGGGAGCTCTTATCGGAACGATTTGTGCCATTGGAATGTGGTTCTTGCGGCAGAGGATCCCGCTGCCTCGGCTATTTAAGACTGGCGACCGCAAAGAAAAGCAACAGGCCGGCGAGGAGAACTCGCTGGACGCTTCACCGTAACTCTTCCACCATTCTCACGAGACCGCTGCATCGTGACGGGGAGTCCGCCCGAGCTCCTGTCTTCGCGGAAAGACAATTGTGGGGAACCTCCGGGCTGGACAGAGATAGGTACAGCCAGAGGGTTTCGACGCCAGATACTGCATTATGAGTATAGAGCAGAAGCTCCCTCAAGAAGGGATGGATCAAAAATTTAGATTGATTCTTGACAAAAGCGGTTTACTGACTATATTCCACTGCAAGGCCGGAGCAAACATGAGCATGGATCAGAAGCTGGTACATCTTAAGAAATCTGGGGCTAACTTGACCATGCAAAGACAGGCCCTCCTCGAATATCTTCAAGGGTGCGATTGTCATCCCACGGCAGAGGACCTGTATCGGGTGGTACGGATGACATACCCAAGCATATCTCGGGCCACCGTATACAACAACCTTGATTTCTTCAAAAAACGCGGTCTGATCCGGGAGATAACGATCGAGCGGGATAAGGCGCGGTACGACCCTAACATTGAACCGCACTGTCACTTTCTTTGCCGTCAGTGCGGCCAGATTTGCGACGTGGACATCGAGCCGTATCCATTGGTCGCTTTACGTGGCTTGGGTCACACAGTGGAGGAACTCAAGGTATATATTTTCGGCACCTGCTCTACCTGCGTTGGGGAGGGGGATGATGCCTGAGCTCCCCGAGGCAGAAACGCTCTGCCGCCAGCTGCGACAGACTGTTATTGGTGCGCAAGTAGTACAGACTGAAATGCACGATTGGAAACTGGGGGAGATACGGGGACTTGAGGGCAGGAGAATCTTGTCCATCAACCGTTGGGGGAAGCGAGTCGAGATGGTGCTCGACGACGGCGTTACAATGTCTCTGCACCTACGGATGACGGGGCGGCTGCTATGGCAGAACGGCACAGGATTGCCACCGCATAGTCGATTTGTCATGTCTCTCCCTCAGGGAAAGATTATCCTCATCGATTCTCGTCGATTTGCAACCCTGTCGGTGCAGGTGGGTGCAGGTTGTGTGCCGTCAGGGATTGATCCACTGGTAGAGGACGCGCCGCTTGGACTCACAGCGATGTCGCGGGGACGTCTGTCGCCCGTGAAGTCCTTTTTGATGGATCAACGCTGTGTGGCGGGAATTGGTAACATTTATGCCTGTGAGGTTCTCCATGCTACGCAGATAAGCCCCTGGCGGAGGACTTGTGATCTCTCCTTTTCTGACTGGGAAATGATGGCAGGTGCCATGCGGTCTGTACTGAGCAAGGCGATTGTGTGTCGGGGAACAACCATCTCTGACTGGCGTGATTTGTTCGGTGAGGAAGGGGAATATCAGAAGTATTTGATGGTCTATGGACGGGAGGGGGAACCGTGTCTGAGGTGCGGTGGCAGGATCACACGAAGGAAATTGAGCGGGGTGGGAACCTATTTTTGCCCATCCTGTCAGGTGTGAAAGAGGTGAGGAATCCACAGCAAGCTGAAGAGGTGCAATGATGGCAAGATGGACGTACAAAGCGACCCAGCACAACCTGGCCGAGACCTTGGCGGAATTCAGAAGAATCATCGAATGTGATACGAGCGGTCAGTGCCTAGTGCATGATGTGTCTGAGCAGGGCCTGGACGTCATCAAGAAGGTGCTGGATGAAGAGGGCGAGCAAGGTTGGGAGCTGGTACAGTGTCACTACCATGGGGGTGAGTTGCTCTGTGTCTGGAAGAGGCAAGTGCAAGAGGCATGACGTGCGTCGGGGTTTGACCGCAAGGAATAGCTCCGGGACTTGAAAGGACCAATAACGAGGAGGGATCGTGGAGGAAGAAAAAGATAGACCCATGAAGGGATGTGCTGTTGAGGGTAGAAACGTAGGAGCGGTTTACTGCCGTTGTCCCGAATGCCGCGATGAGATTGAGATTTTCACTGACGAAGAGAAGATAACCTGCCCGAAGTGCAAGAGAGAGGTGACTCGAGAGGCGTGTCTCGCCAACGCCCTCTAGTCTAAAGGACGGCAAACGTGCGGGAGGTGGAAGTAGCCTGCTGGCCACGAACGGGGCGATGGAGGAGTTTGGGTCCACGGTGACGCCAGGGCAAGGAGACTCGTATGGACACGAAGATTCTGCGTAAGATCAGCTATGGCGTTTATATTGTGAGCTCCAAGAGGGGCGAAGAGATCAATGGTCAGGTCGCCAACGCGGTCATGCAGGTGACATCAGATCCCCCACGGGTCGCTGTGGCGCTGAATAAAGACAATCTCACTCATGAGTTCGTTAAGGACAGCGGCATGTTCACCGTTTGTATTCTGGCGCAGGAGACTCCGTTGAAGCTCATCGGGTTGTTCGGATTTAAATCGGGAAGGGAAACTGACAAGTTTGCCGATGTTCCGTGTCGCATGTGCGACAGCGGCTGTCCCGTTGTCGTCGAGCATTCACTAGGGTATGTCGAGGCAAGGGTGATCCAGCAACTGGATCTTGGGACGCATACCCTGTTTGTGGGAGAAGTTATCGATGCCCAGGTTTTGGCAGAAGGGGAGCCCATGACGTATGCATACTACCACCAGGTGAAAAAGGGGACAACTCCCAGCAAGGCTCCGACGTTTGTCGAGGCCGAACCTACCACAGCAAAAAAGGAGGGGACAACGATGAAAAAGTATGTGTGTCAGGTTTGCGGGTATGTCTATAATCCGGAGGAGGGAGACGCGGACGGAGGAATCGCAGCGGGTACTTCTTTTGAACAGCTGCCGGAGGACTGGGTATGCCCTGTCTGCGGAGCAACAAAGGACCAGTTTGAGCCGGAGGGATGAAAGGTCAAAGCAAGGAGCACGAGATGAAGGTCGAGCTTGAAAAGGGGATTTATTGGGTCGGCGCTATTGATTGGAACATCAGAGATTTCCACGGATATAGTACTCACCTGGGGAGTACATACAACGCCTACCTGGTCATGGGAGAGAAGACGGCGCTGGTGGATACGGTCAAGAATCCATTTTTCGAGGAGATGTTGGGACGAATTTCGGAACTCATTTCGCCCAAAAAGATCGACTATCTCATTGTAAATCACGTGGAGATGGACCATTCAGGATCGCTGACACGTCTCAAAGAGGCTGTGCCAGGTGTCGAGATACTGTGTAGTCCCAGAGCAGAAGGAGAGTTGAGACTTCACTATCCAAAGGATATCCCGCTTCGGGTGGTGAAGACAGGGGACACGCTCGAGCTTGGCGGTAAGACCTTGACCTTTGTGGAAGTTCCGATGGTGCATTGGCCAGATTCGATGGTCACTTATCTCCGGGAGGACAAGGTGCTGCTGCCAAATGATGCTTTTGGCCAGCATATTGCTTCCACCGAGCGGTTTGACGACGAGTTGGGCTGGGAGACCATTTTGCCCGAGGCAGCGAAGTACTATGCCAATATCGTCATGCCGTATGGTCCTCAGGTTTTGAAGGCTCTCGAGGCGTTGAGCGGAATCGAAATCGACGTGATTGGACCGAGTCACGGGATCATCTGGCGAAAGCATATCCCTGACATCCTTGCGACCTACCAGAAGTGGGCAAAAGGTGTGACTGAGCAACGGGCCGTTATCGCATACGCTACCATGTGGGGCAGTACGGAGAAGATGGCCAAGGCGATCTGCAAGGGGTTGGCCGACGAGGGGATTCCGACCAGGATGTATCGGCTCAAAGGCTCAGATCAGTCTGATATTGTGAAGGAGTTGCTTGAAAGCCGTGCGCTGCTGGTGGGGTCTCCGACGCTCAACAATGGGCTTTTTCCGTCGGTGGCTGCTTTTTCAACGTACATCAAGGGTCTTCGGCCGAGGGGGCGACTCGCTGGTGCCTTCGGATCCTACGGTTGGGGAGGTGGAGCGATCAAGGCTCTCAATGCGGACCTGCAGACTGCCGGCATGGACGTGCTAGAAGAGCTCCAAGTACAGTTTGTCCCCGATGCTGAGAAGCTGAAAGAATGCGAGCAGTGGGGACGAGAGGTGGCCCAGAAGATACGGGGGGCGTAGGAAGAAAACAGGCTTACGGCTAACGGGGAGAAAATCGTATGAAGCTGACAACTGTGGCGGTGCTGGTTGGGCTCCTGTGGCCAGTGTGTGCCTCGGCTGCTGAGGTAAGTTCAGAAACCAGTGAATGTATCGAGTGCCATCGGACGATCAATTCTGGTATGGTGAGCGACTGGGAAAAGAGTCGACATGCGCGAGTGACCATGCAGGAGGCATTACAACGATCCTCGCTAGAACGACGAGTTTCCGCGCAACAGGTCCCCAAGGGTCTGGGTAACGTGGCGATCGGCTGCGCCGAGTGCCACACAATGAGTCCTGCACAGCATCCTGACACCTTTGAACATGCTGGCTATCACGTTCACGTAGTGGTGACTCCTAAAGATTGTTCCGTTTGCCACCCAACTGAAGTCAAAGAGTATGGCCAGAACCTGATGTCCCATGCCCACAAGAACCTGAATGGCAATCCGGTCTACAAAAACCTGGCCGATACGGTGAATGGAATCCAGGTGTTTGAAAACATGCAGACGACCCTGCAAGCGCCGGATGCGAAAACCGCGGCTGAATCGTGCAATTACTGCCATGGTACTGTTGTGGAAGTGAAGGGTTTCAAGAGAAGACAGACGGTTATGGATGAGATGACATTTCCGGTACTGGCGGGATGGCCCAACCAGGGTGTTGGTCGGATAAACCCCGATGGAAGTGTGGGGTCATGTGCCGCATGTCATACCCGGCATGCCTTCTCCATCGAAATGGCCAGGAATCCGCATACATGTTCTGAATGCCATAAGGGTCCGGATGTCCCGGCGTATCCGGTTTATACCGTCAGCAAGCACGGCAATATCTATTCCTCACTGGGGAAGGAGTGGGACTTTGAAGTAGTGCCGTGGACGGTGGGGAGGGATTTCACGGCGCCAACGTGCGCGACGTGCCACGTCAGCCTGCTCGTTAACACGGAAGGTGAGGTCGTGGCAGAGCGGACACACCAGATGAACAATCGTCTTCCCTGGAGGATTTTTGGGCTGATATATGCCCATCCCCATCCGAAATCTCCGGATACCACGATCATGAAGAACAAGGCAGGTCTGCCCTTGCCGACGGAGCTTACCGGAGAGCCGGCATCAGACTTCGTGATTGGAACAAAGGAGCAGGCTGAGAGGCGGCATACGATGCAGAAGGTCTGCTTGAGCTGTCATAGCTATGGATGGGTTGATGGGCAGTGGGAGCGTTTCGAAAACACTATACAAACAGCCAATGAGATGACCCTGACGGCCACCCAGATCATGGTGACGGCGTGGGAAAAGGGTGTGGCCAAGGGTCTGGCGCAGAACGATAGTATCTTTAACGAAGCCATCGAGAAGAAGTGGATGGACCAGTGGCTTTTTTATGGCAACTCGACCCGTTTCGCCTCGGCCATGGCGGGGGCAGACTACGGGGTCTTCGCCAACGGCCGCTGGAGGTTGGCGAAAAATGTTCAAGAGTTGCTCGACTTGTTGGAGTTGAAGCTTCAGGTCGTGAAAGAAGAGGGGCAGAAAGATTAGCGCTCTGGTCTCACGGTCGTGACGACGGCCAGTGGCCGGCCTGACGTGGCTGCAGAGAAAAGGAGAGCATGCCTGTTCACGGAATAAAAAATTCATTGTAGGAGAAGGAGGAGAGACAATGGCAGAGAGGCTACAAGTTTACAAGTGTGACGTTTGTGGCAACATCGTAGAGGTGGTTCACGCAGGCAAGGGGCAGCTAGTGTGCTGCGGGCAACCCATGAAGCTTATGGTGGAAAACACGGTGGATGCGGCACGGGAGAAGCATGTTCCCGTGGTGGACAAAACGGCCAGCGGCGTGAACGTGAAGGTCGGCAGTGTTCCCCATCCCATGGAGGAAAAGCACTACATTGAGTGGGTTGAGGTGATCGTGGACGGAAAGGCCTATCGGCAGTTCTTGAAGCCGGGCGATGCTCCAGAGGCTAGCTTTGACGTCACGGGAGAGCAGATAACGGCCCGTGAGTACTGCAACCTGCATGGCTTGTGGAAGAGTTAGCAAGAAGCGGCGGTAACAAACGGCCGCGAGGACATATTCATGCAAGCGTACATAACGAGATATGAAGGAGGTGGATCAAGTGATTAGTAAGAAAATGGAAAAGGCTCTGAATGAACAGTTGAATGCGGAACTGTATTCGTCGTATCTCTATCTCTCCATGTCCGCTTACTTTCAGTCGCTCAACCTTGAAGGGTTTGCCAATTGGATGCGTGTGCAGGCGCAGGAAGAGCACATGCACGCGATGAAATTCTACGACTTCCTGGTGGAGAGAGGCGGCCGCATTACCCTGAGCCAGATTGCGGGGCCGCCGACGGAGTGGAAATCGCCATCGGATGTCTTTGAATCGACGTACAGTCACGAGCAGAAAGTCACGGGGCTGATTGGCGACCTTGTCGACCTGGCAGCGAAAGAGAAGGATCATGCCACGAGCATATTTCTCCAATGGTTTGTCAGCGAGCAGGTCGAAGAGGAGGCATCCGCATCGGGTGTAGTGGAGAAGTTGAAACTGATGGCTGACGCTCCAGGTGCGATCTTCATGTTTGATCGAGAACTCGGTCAACGGACCTTTACGCCGCCAGCTGCCGAGGAGGAGTGAGACTCGGTCAGGATTAGACAGATGCCGATGACAATCGAGAAGGCGATCAGAACAGCCATCGAATTTGAAACGAGAGTGTGGGACGTTTACCGGGATGCCACAAAGAAGGCTTTCGACCAGACGGGAAGGCGTATTTTTGGTCTCTTGGCTGACGAGGAGCAGGACCACGTTGAGTACCTACACAGCAAAGTTGAAGAGTTAGATAGAACCGGTGCGGTGACCGCGAAGGGACTGCATACGGCCATTCCTGCGAAGCAAGCCATAGACGCTGGGATCAGCAAGCTCGAGACTCGCATGTCGGATGAGGATCGTGGTGATGAGCTGCAAATGCTGACGAAGGCCCTGGATATTGAGGTTGAGACAAGTGAGTTCTACGAGAGGATGGTCAGCGAGCTGCCGCCCGAAGGGCGGCCGCTCTTTGCCCGATTCGTTGAGATCGAGAATGGACACGTAGCCATCGTACAGGCTGAGATTGACTACCTGAACAAGACAGGCTACTGGTTCGATTTCCGAGAGTTCGATTTTGAAGGAGGCTAGGATAGCCCCTGGTCTGGTGTGGGGCGGGTAGTAGATGCAAAGGAGAGAGTACATGAGCCGTTTGTATTTCCATGTCGACGAGATTCTTTCAATGGCGCAGCAGATCGAGCGAAACGGAGCCAGCTTCTACCGCAAGGCATCGGAGATCGCATCGTTGTCTGAGATTCGTCAACGTCTCCTAGATCTGGCTGCCATGGAAGATGAGCACGAAAAGATCTTTGCTGCTATGAGGGGGCATCTTTCGGAAAAGGAACGGGAAGCGGCAGCCTCGCGGGACCCAGATGCTGCCTTGTACGTGCGGTCTTGGGCAGACGGGCATGTCTTCGATGTCAACGCAGACCCCGCGCAGCGGCTGACTGGGGTGGAGACCAAGGCGGACATCCTGAGAATGGCTCTGGAGATAGAAAAGGATTCGATTGCTTTTTATGTGGGCGTTAGAGCTCTGGTTCCTGAAGGGTGGGGTCAGGAGCGCCTTGATGAAATCATCAAGGAGGAGATGAGGCACATCACCGACCTGCGCGGAGAACTCTCCTCTTGAATCTCACCTAGGCAACTCACGGTTACGACCAAGTCGGCTTGTAGACTGAGGTAGAAGAGCAGACGTCGTGTGCCGGGAGGGCAATAATGGTATATGACACCGTGAATATCGTTGTCGGGGGTGAGGCGGGGCAAGGTCTGGTTACGATCGGCCAGATCCTCGCCAAGAGCCTGGTGCGCAGCGGTTACAGCATTGTCGTGACGCAGAGTTATCAATCGAGGATTCGGGGTGGACACAATACGTTTGCCATCCGTGCCAGCGCCCACAACATCAGTGCCCCGCAGGAGGTCATCGACCTTCTGGTTGCGCTGGATGCAAACACGGTGAAGCTGCATCGGCAAGAACTGGCTCCTCAGGGACTGATCATGGCGGACGAGGCCTCTGGTGTATCTGATGAGGCCTGCATGAATGTACCCCTCAAACAATTGGCGTCGGACAGGTACGTGAATGTCGCTGCCTTGGGAGTTGTCTCGGAAGTTCTCGGTCTTAAGGAAGAGGTGGTTGCTGGGTCGCTTAGGGATCTCTTCGGTAAGGGGGATCCCACGGCTGTGAAAGAGAATAGGGAGGCGTTAAGGTTCGGCTTTCAGTGGGGACGGGAGCATGCCCTGACGAATGTAGAACTGACTCCCATCAGTGATGCCCCAGCCCCAGAGCGTATGATGCTGAATGGAAATGAAGCCATAGCCTTGGGGGCGATCTCAGCGGGATTGAAGTTCTATTCGTTCTATCCAATGACACCATCCACCTCCATCGGATTGAGCCTGGCTAGTTGGGCCCAGCAAATGGGGTTGATCGTCGAGCAGGCGGAGGACGAGATCGCTGCCATCAACATGGCCTTGGGGGCGTCCTTTGCCGGTGCGCCGAGCATGGTGGCTACCTCGGGTGGAGGCTTTGCTCTTATGGTCGAGGGAGTGAGTTTGGCGGCGATGACCGAGACTCCCGTCGTTATTGTTGTGGCGCAACGCCCGGCGCCAGCGACAGGTCTGCCAACGCGAACCGAACAGGGCGATCTGGAGTTCGTTCTCCACGCAGGGCACGGTGAATTCCCACGGGCGATCTTTGCTCCTGGATCAGTTGAGGAATGCTTCGAGCTGACTGGCAAGGCATTCGCTCTGGCAGACAAATATCAAGGTCCAATTTTTCTTCTGACCGATCAATTCCTTGCCGACTCGTACCGGGCGGTCGCCCCGTTCGAGTTGGGGCGGGTATCTGCGCTGCGGCCGGGGGCCGCTGAAGGGGTTGCCGTTTCGGTGCCGTATGGACGATACGCCGTCACGGACAGCGGTGTTTCTCCCCGTCTGCTCCCGGGTCTAACGGAGCATCTCGTCGTGGCAGACAGTGATGAACACACCGAGGATGGGCATATCACAGAGGACCTGTCGGTGCGCGTGGAGATGGTGAACAAGCGATTGAGAAAGGGAGATGGTATTCGGTCAGAGACGGTACCACCTCAATGGCAGGGGGATGACAAACCGGATCTTCTGATAGTCTGTTGGGGATCGAGCAAGGGTTCGGTTCTGGAGGCGGCCGCCACACTCAAATCAGAAGGGACGCAAGTGGCCACGCTCCACTTTTCTCAGGTGTGGCCGCTCGTGCCAGAACAATTTCTGGGTAGGCTTGAGGAGGCCCGTACGGTGGTGTGTGTGGAGAGTAATGCCACTGGGCAGTTAGCAGGATTAATCCATAGGGAAACGGGATTTCGTATAGAGCATCCGGTGCACCGATACGACGGGCTTCCCATTACGCCAGAGTATGTTCTTCGAGTACTGAGGCAATGATCATGACCCACGGGGAGTGAGACGATGGTTACCATTGAGGATTATGGCCAGTATGAGACTGCTTGGTGTCCGGGCTGTGGAAACTTCTCCATTTTAGAGGCGGTGAAGAAAGCACTGGCAGCCTGTCAGTTAAAGCCGTATCAGGTTCTTTTTGTCTCTGGCATAGGCCAGGCTGCGAAGGCGCCGCACTACCTGAATGCGAATGTGTTCAATGGTTTGCACGGACGCTCCCTTCCAGTGGCCACGGGAGCCAAGCTTGCCAATCCAGATCTGACAGTTATCGTCGAGAGTGGTGATGGGTGTAACTACGGAGAGGGTGGAAACCATTTTCTCGCCGCTATACGCCGGAACATTGATGTGACGCTCCTCGTCCACAACAACCAGGTCTATGGTCTCACCAAGGGGCAGGCAAGCCCGACAACCGATGAGGGGTTCGTTACCAAGGCGCAGCCAGAGGGCGTCGCATCGGCTCCTTTCAACGCAGTGGCTGTCGCAGTTGCCATGCATGCTGGGTTCGTTGCCAGGGGTTTTTCTGGCATGGCTGATCATCTGTCGGGCTTAATCCAGCAGGCAATCGCCTACAGGGGGTTTTCACTGATCGATGTACTGCAGCCGTGTGTGTCATTTAACAAGGTCAACACCTATACCTGGTACAAGCAGCGCTGCTACCCTCTGGCAGATGACTATGATCCCATGGCGTGGGAGACTGCCGTGAAGGTCGCAGCTGAATGGGGAGATCGAATCCCCATTGGAGTCATTTACCGCAACAATAGACCATCCTTCTGTGATCGTCTTGGCCGAGGTCGCTTGGTCGGACAGGATGTAGACAGAGAGCGGATCAGGAAGATAATGGAGCATTTCGCATGACGTGGATGCGGTGCACGTGCGGTTTGGATCTTCAGCTGATAAAGACGGGATTGATCACGGGGGAGGGCACGTACGAGCAGACAGCAGCATGTTGAGAGCGGACTGACGTTGGGACACGAGACGAAAAAAGGGACAGAGAACCACGCGGGAGTCGGCGACACATTTCAGCTGGAGACTAAGTACAGTCCAGAAACCATTGGCGGCCATTTTCTTGACTGGGGCCGGCGTCCAAGATCGTTCAAGGACTACAAGGACCCGATCGCCCGAATCGCCCTGCCCGAAGCGAAAATCACGGAAGAATCCAACCTCTGGCAGATCCTCTATCAAAGACGATCACGGAGGATCTATGAACGGACAAGGGCTGTCGATCTTGAAGTGTTGTCTGCCCTCTTGTGGGCGACGCAAGGGGTTACTGCGAGATATGCCGACACGTTGTTCAGGACGGCACCGTCGGCTGGCGGACTGTATCCAGTGGAGACCTATGTCTCGGTCAGGGTGGTCGAGAATCTTGAGCCGGGAATGTATCATTTCAGACCTCATGTCTTTGACCTGGAGTTTCTTAAAAAGGGCGATTATTCGCGGGAACTTG
>SMTZ1_10004671_pt1 | contig 15449 bp, 17 predicted proteins | sample DeeMarSWOR136_30_FD_25667 | JGI IMG/M metagenome (IMG submission 25667)
ATTGGGGCACCAGCATGAATTCTACGACCTTTTTTGGATTTCCAATCATCTCTGCTGGAATAATCAACCTTTCAGAAGAAGAAAAATCAGATTACGAGATTTTAAGCCAAAACACTGAGAGTTTTTACAAATCAATTATTTTAAAGGATAATAAAATAATGGGATTCGTTCTCGCTAATGAGATAGATCGTGCAGGAATTTTCCTTGGGTTAATGAGAAATAAAATTGATGTCTCGGAATTCAAGGATGATTTACTTTCTGAGGATTTCGGTCTTATCCACTTGAGCGATCAAGTAAGAAATGATTTACTGGCAAAGGAGGACCTGACATGCATGACTTGAAGAAAATAGCGAATCCGTATAATGATGATAAAGTCATTTCGAATTGTAGCATATTTGGAATGATGAACGTTCGAGGTGACTTGTTCGATGGAAAGGACATACTCCATGCGATCGCTAACATGCACGAGAGAGGGAATGGCTTAGGGGGAGGCTTTGCAATTTATGGATTATATCCCGAATTCAAGAATTATTATGCCTTCCACATAATGTATCAAACTAGAAAAGGAAAAGAACTTACAGAAGATTTCCTTAAGCATAATTTTGAGATCGAATTCGAAGAAGAAATTCCCACAAAGCCAGCTCTGGGTATTGATCAACTCCATGCGCCAATAGTCTGGCGTTATTTCGTAAAGCCTCATGTTGAGAATCCAGACTACATTGTAAAGAAAGTGATGGAGATCAATACACAGATTCAGGATGCTTTCGTTTTTTCAAGCGGAAAGAATAGCGGTATCTTCAAAGGCGTAGGATACCCAGAACAGATTGGCGAATATTTTAGATTAGATGAATACAAAGGATATCTTTGGACTGCCCACGGAAGATTTCCGACAAATTCACAAGCTTGGTGGGGTGGGGCACATCCTTTTGGTATTTTAGATTGGTCAGTAGTGCACAACGGCGAAATATCATCTTATGGCACAAACAAACGTTTCCTTGAAATGTATGGCTACATCTGCACATTGTTCACGGATACAGAAGTTATCGCCTATGCTGTTGATCTGTTAATGAGGAGACATAATTTACCGATTGATTTAGTTGCCAAAGTCTTTTCTGCGCCTCTTTGGAGTGAAATAGACGCATTAGAGGATGAAAAACTTCGCAACCAATATACAACGCTACGGAAGGCTTTCGGCGATCTCTTACTTAATGGACCATTTACAATAATTATAGCACACGAAGATGAAATGATCGGACTTACCGATAGAATCAGACTTCGACCTTTAAGTGCAGGAATTAATGAAAAGAATGACATGCTTTACTTATCTTCGGAAGAGGGATCTATCCGCCTAGTTTGTCCTGATATTGAAATCACATGGACTCCAAAAGGCGGTGAACCGATTATCGGTCGATTAAAAGATCGTAAAGTTCTCTATAATAACGAAGCTGTTTATGCGGTTGGTGAATCATAATGAAATCACAATTACTTCCTGAATTTATTATTGAAAGAAATGAAGACAGATGCATACGTTGTGGCGTGTGCGTTCGACAGTGTGGGTTCGAGGTTCATAGACATGATGAAGAACTTGATCAAATGTTTGTGAAAGAAGAAGAATGTGCTGGTTGCCAAAGATGCGCAGTCCTATGTCCAACTAATGCACTAATTATTCGACCAAATCCAGCTGATTATCGTCCTAATGCTAGTTGGGCAACCCACAACCATATAAAATTTATTTTGATCATTTACTTATCAACGCATCACAGGTAACAAATCCAAGCATAGATCCTTTGCGGGAACCGATGGAACTTCGCATATATCTTGGTAAAAAGCCTGAGGGGCTCTCTTATAAAAATGGAGTCCTAGAATATGAAGAAACAGAACAAGTAAGGATAGAAACGCCCATTATCTTCTCTGCGATCAGCTTCGGTGCGATAAGTTTTCAAGCACAAAAGGCATTAGCACAAGCTGCTACAGAATTTGGAACGCTGTTTAATACAGGAGAAGGAGGATTACCTCTTGAACTGCGAAAATATGGTAATAATGCTATCGTACAGTGTGCTTCAGGACGATTTGGCGTTGACTCAGATTACCTAAACACCTCAAGGATCGTTGAAATTAAAATTGGACAGGGAGCGAAACCAGGTATAGGTGGACATTTACCAGGTGAAAAGGTTTCAGTTACAGTCTCACAAACCAGAATGATACCAGAAGGCACTGATGCCTTGTCTCCTGCTCCTCAACATGACATTTACTCCATTGAAGATCTTTCTACTCTGATCTACGCTCTGAAAGAAGCTACAAATTACAAACCGATTTCAGTCAAAATTGCAGCAGTTCACAATGCAGCGGCAATAGCGTCAGGTATTGTACGTGCAGGCGCAGATATTGTTGCAATAGATGGGTTCCGTGGAGGCACAGGTGCCGCCCCTCAAATTATTCGCGATAATGTAGGGGTTCCAATTGAACTTGCACTTGCATCGGTTGATGACCGATTGCGTGCAGAAGGCATCCGAAATCAATGTTCAATTTTATGTGCAGGTGGTTTCCGGAATTCTGCTGATATTGTTAAAGCAATCGCTCTGGGTGCAGATGCTGTCTATATTGGAACTGCTGCACTTGTAGCTATGGGATGTACCGTTTGCCAGCGGTGCTATACAGGTAAATGCAATTGGGGAATATGCACACAAGACCCCTACTTGGCAAAACGATTAAACCCAGATATCGCAAGAAGACGATTGCTCAACTTACTAAAAGCTTGGAGTTTAGAAGTTAAAGAAATGCTTGGTGGAATGGGTATCAACGCATTAGAAAGCCTTAGAGGAAACAGATTGCATTTACGTGGGATCGATTTAGCCGATTGGGAACTAAAGGTGTTAGGTGTAAAGGGAGCTGGACAATAGATGAGCACTTATGCTAAGGTAATTAATGCTGCAGGTGTCCATTTTCGTGAATTAAATCAAAAAATTAGACAAGCAGCAACTAATGGAATTAGGAAACTCATTCTTGAAAATGTTTACGGACATCGCTACATTGGTACTGGTGTATACGAACGTCAGATAGAGATTGAAATAAATGGTACACCTGGACAGGATTTAGGGGCATTTTTGAATGGACCGATTAGCATTCAGGTATATGGAAATGGCCAGGATGGAATCGGTAACACAATGAACGACGGAAAAATCATCGTTCACGGTAACGCTGGTGATCTTCTTGCCATGTCAATGCGTGGCGGCAAGATTTTCATACTAGGGGATGTGGGATATAGATGTCTATTGCATATGAAAGAATATTTAGAGAAAAAACCCGTTGTAGTGATCGGTGGGACTGCACAGGACTTTTTCGGAGAATATATGGCGGGTGGAATCGGAATCTTACTTGGATTAAATTTAAGAAAAGGTCAAACTCACAGAGCTAATTTCATAGGAACAGGTATGCATGGAGGGACGCTTTTTATTCGTGGCGATGAAGATAATATAAAAGAGTCCCAATTAGGAAAAGAGATTAGCCCTGTAGAAATGGATGAAGAAGATTTTAAACTACTCGAAAAATCCATTAGAGAGTTTACATGGTATTTTGACGGTTTCGATCATCAAGAAATCTTAGATGCGCCATTTACCAAACTTATTCCTGTTCATAAACGTCCCTATGGAAAGTTATATGCATATTAAATCGAGGTAATTTGAAATTGAGGCAGATGAACTCTATGAAACGAATTTATGCTAACGAAGAGGTTTGTATAGGATGTAAACTTTGCGAGATTTGGTGTGTAGTTCAACATTCTAAATCAAAAGATATAATCAAGGCATTCAAACATGAATTACAAAAGGCAGATCCAAAGGTATTAGTCGAAATAAGTAAACCGATTTCATTTGCACTCCAATGCCGTCACTGTAATGAACCTGATTGTGTATATGCGTGCATTAGCGGTGCTATGTATATCGATGAAGATGGTTCGGTTCAACATAACGCAGACAAATGTGTTGGATGTTGTAGTTGCATCATGGTGTGTCCTTACGGAGCAATTACAATTTCTCGAGACGCTCAGCTCAAGGGTGTTAAAGTGGTTTCAAAATGTGATCTTTGCCCAGACAGCGATGTTCCCGCGTGTGTAGCACATTGTCCAAACGAGGCATTAGTTTATGTTGAAGAAGTAATTGATTAAGTTTTTCTGAAGTATCATTTTTTATTTTCTAACTATATTCGAATTGCATTCTATATGTTCTTAATCCAGTGTCTTGCCCAGATCGAGATTCTTTCAAAGATGTCTTCCAAGTCTTTTCCTGACTTCGTAAGAGAATACTCAACTTTAACTGGAATTTCGTTATGAAAAACTTCTCTAATCAAAATGTCATGTTTCTCTAATTCTCTCAATCTTTCAGTGATTGTTTTGGGGCTTGGATTTCCATCTACCTTTTTTAGCAACTGGTTAAAGCGTAAGGGCGCTCCTGATTGCAAAAGAGTTCTAATTATAGACAATGTGTACTTCTTTCCAAAAAGTTGTAATACACTTTGAAGAACACATTCACTTGTACAATCATAATCCTCTTTATGTCGCACGCAATGCCAAGGAAGATGTTCTTCAGTATTATCAGTCTTTTCGGGATCGATACATTCATTTTTTTGGCTCACAAAACTCACCTATCAATACACTTTACTTTTAGGTAGTTAGTTCCAAACTTTGCTCCTACCCATTTATAACTTTTTGAAGTTATATTATTTTTGGAAGTGAATCTAAAATCTTTACAAAAGTGTATAAGCACCAAAAAAAAAGTAATGGTCTTTCAAAGACGATGATAAAACATGGTCAAAGTGTTTTATAAAACTAGGAGGTGAAAAAATGGTTGATAAACACGCAGAAGAATGTGAATGCGACAAACCAGAAATTCGGGATTCTTTTAAGGGTGATTGCTCAGAAAAACAAATTATAGAGTGTCACGGTCGAGAAATGCTTGAAAAATTGAAAAAAGAAGGTAAGATTTAACTTGGTAACCAGTTAGTCTTCTTGTCGTTTATTTTTTCTTTTCATTTTTGATTGTTGGCTTTTTGTTTTTTAAAAATCTATGAACTTGATGAATTAATGACCATGCCGGATAAAACCATAAAAATCTACGAAGGACTCTACCATGAAGTTTACAATGAATTAGAAGAAGATAGGAGAAGAGTTCTTACAGATCTAAGCAATTGGCTAGACGATCACGTATAAGAACTGAACATTTCATTAAGAATAGCTGTTCTCTCAGCATTTTGCTGATTGTATGAAACTTATCTAAAGTTTAAGTGATTAGATGACAGCTTCAACCTCTACACAAAAATTTAAATTCGAATCAAAAACATCGAACGCGAGCAGAAATGATTCCTTTGGATCCAGAAAAAGAGGGTTTTTCGAAATCATTAGTACCGATAAGCACTGTAAATTTGCTGTTCTCGTTCGCAATAATAATCCCATTGGTCGTAATGCCTCTTTATGCGAGATCTTTGGGAGCAACACTACTTCAAGCGAGCCTCCTTTTAGCAACTTATTATGGTGTTCAGACAGTGAGTCTAGTATTCATGGGGTCATTATCCGATATTATGGGATCACGCAAACCCTTTATCATCTTTAGTCTATTTGGACTGGCTGTTATTCTTCTCATCATCTCATTTGTTAGTATTCCAACTATCTTGATTTTGCTAATGGGGATTATGGGGGTTGTTGCTGCAGGATTTCGTCCCACGTGCATGGGGTTGGTCTCTGCAATTTCCTCTAAAGCTGAAAAAGGGAAAAGTTTAGGCATTCTTAACACTTCAACATCGATAGGTTGGGCAAGTGGTTCCCTCCTTGGAGGATTAATTGCAGATCTTTTCAATTTTGCAGTGACATTTTATTTTGGGTGTTTCCTTGCATTCATTACAGCAATATTGACTATAATTTTCCTTAAAGAGATTACAACCAGTACTAATAAAGAAAGAAACTTCAGACGGATAATCAGTTCATTGAAAAATCGATTTTTACCAAATAGTGACGAAAACTCTTACCTAAAAGAGCATGGTTTAAGTTGGCTGTATGTTGTATTTTATTTACGTTATTCAGCTTACGGGGGTGCATTTTCTTTCTTATCAATTTTCTTTGCAGGATTGTTTTCGAACTCGTGGGCTGGAATTCTTATTGGCATCTATCTAGGACTGTCGGGATTTTTGATGGCACCTATTGGAAAGTTCTCAGACAAAATAGGAAGAAAACCAATTTTAATATTAGGGTCACTAGGTACTAGTGTTACCTTGATAATCTATGCATTAGCATATGATCTCTTCTTATTGCTTGCAATGCAAATCTTTCTTTCCGTGGTTTTTGCGGCGATTTATACTGGAGGAAGTGCCTTTGTTTCAGATGTTGCACCTGAATTTAAACATAACGAAGCAATGGGACTCCTTAATTCAAGTTTATCTCTTGGTGCGGTCACCGGGTCAGTCTTAGGGGGGATTATGGCAGAATTATTTGGTTTACGTGTAATGTTCGTGTTTCTTGCAATCTTCCCTATTATTGGGACAGTAATTGTTTTACTGAAATTAAGTGAAACTTGTTTTTGACCTTTCTCGTCCCCATACCTGTCATCCATTCCCGTCTCAGAAGGCGTCAGACCTCTCGGGTTCAGTCTCATGCACAAGAACGTGTTCTCCGCGTGGTGCGAGGAACATTCCGTCTTGTAATCGGTATATTTGCCTGCGACTATAAAGATTATGAACATGAGTTGAAGCATGTTGTGACCTCCGCAGTAAATATGAGCTACATACCTCCTACATCATCAAGGTAGAGATTGACCATTAAGAGTAGATGGTTTTTAAGCGAGGAAAAGCCATAACTAAGCGCCTCATTAATTTTGTTCAAGGTGTGAGAGTTATAGACATACGAATAGAGCGCATAGAGAGAATATTGACGAGTTTCGAACTCCTTTGCTAGCGCATCGAAGTCTATTTTGTCGAGTTCTGAAACACGATAGCGGGAAGTTGTCGTCCAGCGGAATTTTCGTGAGGTGCTGGAGGAAAATTGGTCATAATATTGAAGGCTAGGAAGCAAGGGTATTTGTCGGTCGCCTATGTGGTAATTATGGTGGTTTTTCGCCAATTGATACACAGTGGCATCTGAGATACTGACCTCCGTATAGATTTTACTGTTATGTTTCTCAGTATGGACGAAATCATGGAGCAGCATGGCGATCAATAATGTGTGCTGTACCTCTGAAAGATTGGTGGGAAGCATTTTTCTGAGTTTGATTTTTCTCGGAGTGTAACGCGGCATTTTGTGGAGTTTTTTAGCCTCTTTCCATTGTATTTGCCCCATTCCTTCATTGGTGAAACTGCCGATGCATTCAATGCTGAGCGCATCGTCCAGCCTGTGTTCTGGCACGATCAACTCGACGTCACCATACCGCGCCCGATAGGTCTTCGGTGGACATCGTTCCCCTTTAGTGAGTTTACCGAATGCTCTGGGACGACCATGAATGGTAATTACTCCATATTTGCTGAAAAAACGCCTTCTCCTGCTTACTACAGGGGTTTTGGTAATCCCTCGCAATCTAAACCAATTGTTTGTCATGTCTAATCATCCTTATAGTTGTAGCCTAGAGTCTGCATCTGCTTTAATCTTCTTCTGCTAGCTGTACCTCTATGTTCTGTGCTGGTGTGGATAGATTTTCTATCCAACTATTGATGTTGTCAAGTTTTAGTGGTGTAGCAGTCTTCTGCTCAACGACTTTCAACGTTCCATTCTCAGCATCAAACATCTTTTCAATTACTAGTTGTTGTGGTTCAACGTCAAGGATTTTGACATGACCATAGCCTGCACTTCTACCCCCACCGTAATATTCAATATATAACAGCGATTCCAAAACGAATTTGATTTCACCCTCGGTCAATTGTGTTACGTCAATGGTGAACGTGAAGTACCCCGAGAAATAGGACTGTCGAAAGTCTTGGATAGGAATTCGATCATAAGAGAGGGCAATTCTGTTTTCACTGGCGATATGAACCTTTTGAACGGGGACTTCGGCAGTATATTCCTTATGGCTGATAGAGGTAATGGGATCGGCGAAAACACTAACGCTGGATTTTTCTCTGAACGTGCCAAAGATACAACGTAGAATACAAGGCGGATCACAGGCACCAAGCGGATGAAAACCTTGCGAGATGAGTTTTGTCCCACTTTTGAGTTCGGTTTTCTCAGAACTATGACACACCTCGATACCGTGATCACGCGCTAAGTCCATACAGGCATGCCTCAGCATGCCACGTAAGCCTTTGAGATAATAAAGCTTGGTACTAAATGTTTTCGACTCATTTATATAGGGAATTTCCCCTAATAACAGCATGGTGGAATTTTTCTGTATGGAGGTATTGAGGGGCTTAGCTATAGGTGTGAAAGCCCGAACTACTATTTGTTTTCTAGTTTTTTTCATATTTTCAACCCCGTAATTTACGCCTTATTCTTCATTACTTAAGTGCTCAGGAATGAGTTCTTCATTAATTAAGTACAGGGCAATGCTATTATCTGACCTGATACATTTCGAATTCTTTTTTCTGACACTCTTAGGGTAACAGATATATATAGTTAACATATATCTTTTATCTTATATATGTTGTGCGGAGTAATAATACTTTTAAAGGAAAGGATTGTATGTTTTATCGTATAAAGTATATGTGAAACTTGAAAAGGGTACATGTAAAAGTCCTCAAGGTGATAGCATGGGAAGTATTAGCGTGTCCATACCAGATGACCTTGAATTACAATTACGTAAAAAGGGAATGGAAAAGTTCGGCCTTAGAAGAGGGTATTTAAGTAAAGCCATTGAAGAAGCTATCCAGTTATGGTTAAAAGAAAATCAATAGGAGCACTACACATAAACCACCAGTAATATGTAACGCTATAGCGATTGCCCTCCCATCAATCCCCTTCTTTTGCTAATCCAAGAAAGGCTATATGAGCCTTCTTAGTTTTATCGCAGACGAATGAGAGAGGTATTCTCATAACCGAAATTGATATGAACCACCCATGAGGAAAAATAATGGAGGGTGTTCCAAATTACACAAAACCACATCCTGAACTATTTATCCGAGTTGGATCTCTCTGAAAAGGATACCGAGGAGATTTTACGATACCTACCCACTTCTTTCGTGCAGGCAATCAAAGAACATGAAGTCGAAAAAGCATTTCAGCGCTTGAGATTCTTCTACATCGCGCAATATGTGAAGACAGACTTTGATGGGAAAAGACGTGGCGTTCTTGAGCTAGAATTCCCCGACAGTAGAATTGTAAGCCTGCTCAAGCAGCACAATTTGATTGAATATAAAAAATGGAAGGGATTTAAGCATTTTAAGCTATTAGTCACGACTAACAAAGGAACACAAATTGGTTAATTTTGGTTGATAATTTTAAAAAGCAAATTGATGTTTCAGAGTTGCTGGAAAAAATCCATCCCATAGCGTTGTTAATTATTCGGGATCGTTTAAACGAACGACGGTATTCGATACCACAAAATTTTCCTTCGCAACGAAATTCTATATTTTATTCGATTTATTTTAGTCATTCCAAACAATTTGACGCCGGATTTTTTAGTGTTGATCTACCACACCAAAATTTAGATGTTTTCAAGCAATGTACAACGTTTGCAAAATATTTGCAGAGTCGTGGTCTAAGTGAGGTCACCAATTCTTATGTGGTCACCAATCAGGGTCGAAAAGATCCCTTTGAATATGTGTTTCCGCGAGAACTAGCAGAAATGTTGGAAGTTCTGTCATACGAACACCAGTTAGACGAATTCAAGAACGAAATTCGAGATCTATACTATGGAACCATACCAAAAGCGAATGTACTTATTTTTTTGAGTGTATTTCCACGTGTCACAGAAATTGATAAATTTGTGAAAATCTATTCATCCTATAACATAAGCGAAAACGCACGTTATTTGTTTCACTATTTGGAGTTACTATCAGACATAGTCAGCGTTTCAAAAAATTTTACTATAAACACTTTAGATTTTCACGAAATTCCTTTTACGATCGAAAATGAGGTGAAATTTAGAGATTCCATTGGACAATTTCAAAAGAATTTGGTAACGGAGTTTGAAGCGAAGTTAAGAACTCACCTAGCTAAGTTTGCACCTAAGCAAAGCTTCGAACTAGTGGACGAATCAATTACCGTAGACAATGTACCCAAATTGCGTTCTCTTGTAGAACAAATTTACCAGATAACTGGGTTGCCTCTAGTAATCGAAACAGAGGACGTTGCCCAATTTTCTGGAGAAAGTGATGACCATTCATTCGTTAGCGTTGAAATTTCAAAAGAAACAGGAGAAAAGACATCGGTTAAGTTGTTCGCCCAAACAGTTGAGGAAATGCAGCTAACGCTAAATAAGATAGTGGATGGTCTCAACAGACTTGAGAAAAAACAAGATGCCCATAATGAAACTACGACAGACGTCCTGATTCAAATCAAAGATGACTTAGGTGATCTAAAGAAAGACATTCCCTTTCCCTCTCGTATCGAAGTAACCAAAGGGAGTAAAATATATCCAAGAAAGGAAACGCTCTTGATTTACACATGCTGTTGCCATGGAGAAAAAATTGGAGAAATTCCGATAAAGGAGTGGAAAAAATGGATCGGAGTGGTAGGTTTCTTTTTCAAGATGGGGATAAATGTTTTTATCGGTAAAACAGGCGAGGCGGTCAAAGATTTGAAGGATGTTTGGCAATACTACGGGCGGAATGGCACAATTCCAGATGAAAAAATTCTTTTTACGGATAAAGAGAAGGATATGTTAAGAAATGAATTACGAAAATCAAAATTCTTTAAAGATATGAAATATTGCCGTGAATGTCGGGACTGGGTTTGTAAGGATTGCTGGAATGCTGAAAAAAATCGATGTATCAAGTCTCATGAATAATGGAGTCCAGTGCTTCATTTCTCTTAGTTTTCACTCGTGGCATCCAAGAAACAACCCTCTAAGAAAGGCTATGTCAGTCTCCTTAGTTTTATCAACGAAGAATTAAGAAGCACAATCGTTAAAAAGACTATTTTCTACCCTCTTATCAATGATTATGCATTATTTCGAAGAAAAATTGGCGAACCTTGAGTATCCTATATCAATAGTCAAGCTGTCTCGCATTCTCTATAATAAAGTCCGATTGCAAAGACTTAATGCCCGTTATTCCTATATCATGCCATTGCTGGGTGAACAAGGAAGACAACGCCTCATATTTGAATTAAAGGACGAAGCAAAACTTGAGAAAATGTTAACTGAAATTCATCTCCTTTATGGTTTTGCGACCTCAAATTTCAATATCGATAAGCCGGACAGATTTGATATTTTCGCTGAAAGTTCTGCTCATATCTTTAATATCGAAGTTTATCAACCCGACATATCCAGAAGCAAATATTTAAGAGAAATCGAGAGAAAGGCAAAAATTACTTTTTCTGAATCAGTTCTAGGGAGAGAAACCATCGCAAGAAGTTATACTATCGCCCTTAACTCCAAGCAGCTTCTAAAAGATATCGTAATTGAAAGTATTAAAAAGAAACGACCAAAAGCGCAATTAACGGCAGATGACAAGGGAGTCAAATTACTCTGTGTCGATCTTTCTGATAGATCTCTAACGGAGAAGTTAGAATTAACAGATTTAGAAGTGCTGAAATACTATGACTTAAGTGATTTCAAAGCACTACTGGATGAGTGGGACGTTCTAAATGGGTTTGTCCTTTGCATGTGGAGGGACGAACTCTTGTCAGAAAAAATTGGCATTCTAATCAATAGAGATCTTGATGAGGAACATATTGATATTCTAAATCATGTGATAACACTGATGAGAGTTATTTAAATATTATAAGCCAATTTTCAGTGTTATGGTTTAAAGGGATCTCTATAGAATAAATCGTAAAATCAAGTACCAAGCGTTCAGATGCTCTGAATAATTCGTTAATGGATCATCTAGTTCAACCGTTACTCTTTCGTCCCAAACACCTTCATCTTCGAAATGAAAACAAAAAGAATATGCTTCACTTTTGCCAGGATCTTTAATCTTCATTCTCTTCTCTAGTTCCGATGTGGGAACTATAACAAACTTATTCTATAAAAATAGAACTATAACAATCTCTTCAAAAACTCTTTAAGAAATAAATTTCATAGTCTACAACATATCAGAGGGATCATAAATGAAAAAATCTTTAGGTTCGAAAACTATTGCCCTAACTCCAGTTTATATAGTTGGAACTTATGACAAATCTGGAAATCCTAACGTTATGGCAGTGGCTTGGGGCGGCATTTGTTGTTCAAAACCTGTTTGTGTCTCTATTGCTTTACGAAAAGCCACTTATACCTATGGCAATGTAGTAGAACAGAAAGCTTTCACTGTAAACATCGCTTCTCAAGACTACGTGAAGCAAGTTGATTATTTTGGTATAGCGTCAGGAAGAAACACAAACAAATTTGAAGACACTGGATTCACCCCTGTCAAAAGTGATCTTGTGAATGCTCCTTATATTGAAGAATTCTCTCTTATTCTTGAGTGCAAACTTGTGCATTCTCATGAATTAGGACTGCATACGCTGTTTGTGGGCGAAGTGTTAGACGTAAAAATTGATGAAGAATGCCTTAGAGCAGACGGAAATCCCGATTTTAAAAAGATTGATCCGATTGCTTATGCTCCCGGAATTCGTGAATATTATTCTATGGGAGGATTTCTAGGAAAGGCGTTTTCCATCGGAAAAGAGATCAAAAAACCTTAGGTATTCGACATTCACCAGAAAACGTTTCATCTAATATAATAAGAAGAATTATGCCCTAAATTAGCCTCCGTTTGATTCATTTTTTTTGTCTAAAGGAAAGAAATATAGTATATACTGTCCTAGCTTCTAGTGAAAAGGAGGCTATACTGTGGGTATAGTACTTGGAAAAAATAAAGCAACAGGGGAATTCGTTTCACTTAAAAAGAAGACGTTAAAGCGACATATTTGTACATTGGGAACTAGTGGGTCTGGAAAGACTGTTTTCTGTAAAGCTGTGGTAGAAGAAGCTGTACAGCTAGGAATTCCTATTATAATTATCGATCCGCAAGGGGATATCGCAAGCCTTGGCCTACCTGGTGACCCAGCGATATTGCAAGAAAAAGAAATTCCTCCTGTATTTTTGGAAGAATATATAAAAAATGCAGAAGTTCGTATCTGGACTCCTGCATCATCAAAAGGTATTCCTTTATGTATAAACCCTTTGAAATTTTCAGAAGAAGAAATGGAAGTTGAAGATATCATAAAGGCGGTAGACAATATAGCCATAACTTTAATTCGTTTCCTTGGTTACGATCCTGAAAATGATACCGGAAAAGCAGCACAAACCTATCTCTTTCAACTTTTGGATTATTATAGAGAACAAAAATCACCTTTAGACGATTTAAAGACTTTAGCTGAATGCGTGGAAAATCCTCCTGAAACCCTCAAAGAAAGGTCTTCTGGTGTGATCGATACGAGGGAAATCCGTAAATTAGCAAAAAAAATTCGATTTTTGGCAACTGGGGCAACTAAACTGATTTTCGATATGGGTATAGCTTTGGATATTGATACCTTCTTAACTCCTGTAGAGGCGGGAAAGACACCTGTGAACATTATTTATCTGAACACGCTTAATAAAGAAGAAGATAAACACTTTTTCATCGCTACATTAGGCAGACAATTGTATGAATGGATGCTCCGCCATCCAAAAAATGAGACTCAACTCATTTTCTATGTTGATGAAATCGCGCCTTATTTGCCACCATATCCTTACAATCCTCCCCCTAAGAATTCTTTACAACTTCTTATGAAACAGGCTCGTAAATATGGCGTAAGTAATCTGATTGCAACTCAAAATCCTGCAGACATTGACTACAAAGCCATGGCACAAGCAAATACATGGGTATTAGGACGCATGATGACAAAACAGGACATCTCAAAGGTGCATCACCTATTAAAAAGTTTGAATCCAGAGAAAGCCAATGACATAGCAGCTCAATTACCTAAACTCTCTGCGGGAGAATTTTTGTTAATATGTCCTGACGAATTCGAAGAAAATGTGATTCAATTCAATGCACGATGGTTAGTAACTGACCATAAAACAATAGATGAAGATGATATACAGGATACTATGTCTGAAACAGTTATTAATCACTTTAGGCAGAAAGTTGAGGAACAGGAGACTCGCAGAAAGGAATTACGTGCAGAAAAAGAAGCTGAACTTGAAAAAATCGTTGAAGACTCGGCAATGGCTGAAGAAATCACTATGCCCCTAGCAAAGGAAGAAGAAAAAGAAGAAGAAGAGTACATAGGCGAGGCGGAAGAGTTATTTGAAGATGAGTTAGAGTTGCCCTCGGCAATGGAAGAAGTTCCTGTCGATGAAACGATCGCAATGGTGGAATCTGTAGCACATGAAAAATTTGATGAATCCATAGAGAACAAACTCCCCAAGAATCAAATCAACGTCTACTTCATGTCCACGATTGGACCTGGCGAGAAGAAACATAAACTAATCATTGATATCGAGCATAATGTGCGTGCTATTAAAGAAACAGTCGCCAATTTATTTGGAATGATCCCAACAGCGTTCCATTTATCTCATAACGGCGTTATAATGGAAGAAAAAAACATCTTAGCAGAGTATAATTTAGATGATGGTGACACCGTCCTTTTAATACCCGCAAGTACAGCAGGTTAAACATGATTCGCTGTTCATGCATTCTCTAATAAGAATTAACAAATTAAGAGAGATAAGATCTTAGATCGGAACGAACGAGATTAAATCCCGAATATGTGTCGTATAGGGGTGAAGCCCTTACAACGTTTAAGTTCGTGATAAAAAGCAAAATAACACACGATTTCTGAGGTGTTAATATCCTTTAGGAGTTTTGGTTTTTATTTTTTCTTTTGGTAAACTCTTCAGTTTTCTTATTTCTTCTTCTAATTTCTTACTCTCTCTTTCTAATCTTTCCCTTTCTTTTTTCAATTTATCTCTCTCAACGCGGATATTGTTTTTATCATTATCAATTCTTTTCTTTTCATCTTCTATATTTTTCTTTTCATTCTGAAGTGTGGACTCTTGACGTTTTAGATCATCTAAGAGTCGCTTCTTGTCATTTTCTAATTGTTTCTTTTCGTTTTTCAGTTTATTTAATTCGTTTTTCATATCGTTAATTTCGCGTTGCAGAGAGTTCTTGCCGTTTTCCAATTTTGAAATATTCTTCTCTAATTCTTTAAGCTTATCCTCTTCTTTCCGTCTTTTGAAGTCCAGTTCTTGTTTTTCGTCATCTATTCGTTTTTTCAGTCGCCATAATTCTTTTTCGTTCCGTTCTACATCGCGGGCTTGTTTATCCAGTTTAGCTTTTTCCTTGTCAAATTCTCTTTTTTCGTCTATAAGCTTATTTTTTTCTTCTAAAATTTCTTTATCGATTTGATC
>SMTZ1_10030210_pt1 | contig 15448 bp, 14 predicted proteins | sample DeeMarSWOR136_30_FD_25667 | JGI IMG/M metagenome (IMG submission 25667)
CCGCACGCCTCCACGGTCCGAGGGGGGGGATTCCCAGCAGAGGGTTTGAGAGAAAGGCCCTTTACAATGATGCCACCCAGTCTGTTTAGATCAAAGAGCGACGCGAACTCCTGCCCATATCCAAAGGTGCCGGAGGCGGTCATGACCGGATTCTTCATGGAGATGCCGCCCACCTCCACAGCAAGGTTATGGGAATTCATTGGACCATATCCTTGACGGCCTTTACAATGGCAGGTGTATCAACGCCGTGCTTTGAACGCAAAACGTGCTGTGATCCGTGTTTCACAAAGGTATCGGAAATCCCGAGCCGTACCACTCGGCTGGCCGCGATGCCCGCGTCTGCCAGGCACTCGAGCACCGCACTGCCAAAGCCCCCCTGCAATACATTCTCCTCAACAGTCAGAATGAATGGAATCTCCCTCGCAAGTCGGGTAATTAACTCGGCATCGAGGGGTTTTACAAAACGGCTGTTGACCACCGTGGCTGAAATGTTCTGCTCTTCAAGTTGTTCGCTGGCCGCAAGGGCTGCCGTCACTGTCACGCCAACAGCCAGGATCAGGACGTTGGCGCCTGTGGTGAGGACCTCTCCTTTGCCAATAGGAAGGGTATGAATTTCGTCATCTGTAGAGACCCCCGTTCCGTGCCCTCTCGGGTGCATGTGTCGCAGTTCGTTTTCATCCTTTGGTGCCATGACTACCATATTCGGGAGGTTGCGAAGATAGGAAAAATCAAACAGACCGTGATGCGTGGGCCCATCTTCACCAACAATTCCCCCACGGTCCAGAGCAAAGATCACAGGATGCTTTTCAAGGCATACATCGTGAAGGATCTGGTCGTAGGCTCGCTGCAAAAAGGTGGAATAGATCGCAACCACCGGACGAAATCCCTCAGTGGCCAAGCCGGCCGCAAAGGTCACCGCATGCTGCTCGGCGATACCCACATCAAAAAAGCGTTCGGGAAAGGCCTCGGAAAAGGCCCTGAGTCCGGTTCCCTCGGGCAGAGGGTATTTCCAAACATTTCCGTATAGGTCGGGGGTTTTTTCCGAGGGGAAATACCATTGCCTGTTGCAATTTCAAAAGACCCGACGCCATGAAAATAGGTAGGGTTGCGCTCTGCAGGAGGATAACCTTTGCCTTTTTTCGTGGTGACGTGAAGCAGGACAGGCTTGGTCATTTCCTTCACATTCTGGAGTGTGTCAATCAAGTGGTCCAACCTATGACCCTTGATGGGACCAAAATATTTAAACTTGAAGGCTTCAAAAAGCATTCCGGGTGTAATAAATGCCTTGAAGGAGTCTTCGGTTCGCTTGGCTAAGTTGTACATATCATCACCGAACTTTGGAAAGGACTTTAAGAAGTCCTTAAGTTCTTCTCTGAGATCCATAAAATATTTAGCAGAGAGTTTCCGGCTCAAAAACGAGGACAGGACTCCCACGTTTCGGGCAATGGACATCTCATTGTCATTCAGGATCACGATCAGGTTTTTTTGTAGGTCACCCGCCTGGTTGAACCCTTCATAGGCCAGGCCGCCGGTCATAGAACCATCACCGATGACCGCAACAATCTTGGCGGGATCCTTTTTCAGACACTTGCCGCATGCAATCCCAAGTCCTGAAGAAATGGAAGTGCTCGCATGTCCTGTGGAAAAGGCATCGTATGGACTTTCGCTCATGCGTGTGAACCCGCTCAAACCGCCGTACTGCCGCAGGGTATGAAATCGATTCCTCCGCCCTGTGAGCAGTTTGTGGGCATAGGCCTGGTGGCCGACATCCCATATGATCTTGTCCTTGGGCGCGTCAAAGACATAGTGCAAGGCTATGGTCAACTCGACCACTCCCAGGCTCGGGCCCAAGTGTCCGCCCGTCCGGGAGACCGTTTCGATGATCACCTTGCGGATCTCTCTGGCCAGTTCTGTAAGTTCTGAGCGCTGTATGCGTTTGAGATCTTCCGGAGAATCAATTTTATCCAAATACTTCACGCTAACCTACCTATTTCAAAAGTTGAAGACTTGAACAATCGTATCAATTTAGCCTGTTGAAAAAGCGAGCCTAACGAGCATACAGGTAATCCGATTCTAAAGCAGGTCACTGTTTGAGCGTATCATCTCTTCCTTTCAAGTATATAACGTGCAAGGGCAGCAAGGGGCTCCCCTTTTTTGCCAAAGATCCTAAGTTGCTCCAAGGCACTATCTACTAGTTCACCAGCACGGGCTTTAGCCTGTTCCAGTCCCATCAAAGAGGGACCAGTGGCCTTTTGGTGGTCCCTATCGCTTCCGACTGGCTTGCCAAGCATTTCAGGTGTTCCTTCAACGTTCAGTATATCATCAGCCACCTGAAAGGCAAGCCCGGTATATCTGCCGTAAGCACCCAGGGCAGTTATTTCCTGAGAGATGCCTCCTCCCAGGATCGCCCCAGCCTGCACAGAAGCCTCAATAAGAGCACCCGTCTTAAGCAGCTGAAGCGTTTCAAGCTTTTCCAAAGAGATCCCTGTTCCCTCTGAAGAGATATCCATCATCTGGCCTTGCACCATGCCAGAACACCCCGAAGCCCGGGCAATGAGATAAATGACCTCAAGCCACTTCAAGGCGTCGCCCCGCTGGTTCCGCCCTGCAGCTGCCATGACCTCAAAGGCGCCTGCCTGCAATGCGTCCCCGGCCAAGATGGCGGTGGCTTCATTGAAGGCCTTGTGGCACGTGGGTTTGCCACGACGAAGGTCGTCATCGTCCATAGCCGGAAGATCATCATGGATCAAAGAATAGGTATGGATAAGCTCAAGGGCACATGCAGCAGGCATCGCATCCGCCTCAGAGCCCCCCACCACCTCTGAAGCTGCAATACACAAGATAGGACGCAACCGTTTGCCCCCCGCCTCAAGGGAGTAACGCATGGCTTGGACCAGTGGGGTAGGGTAGGACTCACCATCGTCCCAGAGTTTCCTTAGGGCAGCATTGATGGTTAGCTGCTTTGCTTTCAGGTAGGCCTTTAGGTCAAACATTGGAGTTTATCGCATTCCCGCGGGCCCTTTCAGCTTTCAGCTTTGAGCTTCGAGCTTTCGTCCTGGAAGGGCTCTGCCTGAACACTTCCTTCTTCGTCCTTGAGAAGTATCGAGACCTTTTTTTCGGTTTCGTCCAACTTGTTTGAACAGAACTTTGATAGCTTGACACCATCTTGAAACTTCTTCAGGGCCTCATCCAGGCTCAGATCACCACTTTCCAATTCGCGCACGATTGATTCCAGCCGCTTCATGGCACCCTCAAATGTTTGCTTGGCCATCCTCTCACTTCCTCTCTAGTGCCCATCCGGAAACGGCATCTTCCGGATGGACACTCTCTATGCGGCAGACCATCGCTCCCCTTGAGACAGTCACATTCACCTGCTGTCCCACACTAACCTGGCGAACATCCTTAACCAGGGCATAATCCGGCAAGGTCTGCGTCACGCTGTAGCCCCGCTCCAAGATGGCCAAGGGATTCAAGGCATTCAACTTGGCCACGGTGGTGCGGAGTATGCCCTTTCTTGATTCCAAAAAGAATTGCATTCCAGTGAAAAGAGTTTGGTGATGGTGTTTAAGTAATACACCGAGGTCTTCGACCACAAACTGAGGACTGCACCGACCGAGTCGCTCTCGAATCATATTTAGACGATCTCTCTTCTCGTCTAATTGCCTTGAGAGCCCACGCAGGATTCTTCCGAGCGCATCGTCAACACGCAATCGATAGTCGGCAAGCTGCCTGCTGGGATGGACCAGCCGACTCGTAAGCTGACTTGTGCGTTGTCTCAACAGCCGAAACCTCTGATACATGGCGGTTTTTAGGGCACCTCTAATTTCCTGTATGCGCCTCAACAGTTCCTCTTTGACCGGTAAAATCAATTCGGCCGCGGCTGAAGGTGTTGGCGCACGCACGTCGGCAGTAAAGTCAGCAATGGTAAAATCTGTTTCGTGTCCAACTGCGGAGACTACGGGGATATGAGAGCCAAAAATGGCGCGTGCCACAAGTTCCGAGTTAAATGCCTGGAGATCCTCCAACGAACCACCGCCCCGGGCCACCACTATGACGTCAGCATCGCTCATCTCATTCAGTAATTGCAGTGCATCGGCGATCTCCTCGGCAGCTCCTTCACCCTGAACCTTCACCGGTGCTATCTCCACGGCCACATTTGGAAACCTGCGATTGATCACGTGCATTATGTCACGGATGACAGCACCGGTAGGGGAAGTCACAACTGCGATCCTTTGCGGGAGGAACGGAAGGGGGCGCTTCTGTTTTTCATCGAACAGCCCCTCGGCGGCCAGCTTTGCCTTGAGCTGTTCAAAGGCTAATTGCAGGATACCTACCCCCTGGGGCTCCAAATATTCTATGATGATCTGATAGACCCCTTTGGGCTCATAAACATTCAGCCTCCCCATGCCAAGTACCGCCATCCCGTCCTCCGGGCGAAATCTTAGACTCCGGTTCTGGGCCCTGAACATGACAGCGTTAATCTGGGCCCCGGGGTCCTTCAGTGTAAAATAGAAATGTCCGGACACAGGTATGCGAAAGTTTGAGATTTCGCCCGCAACCCATACAAATGGATAAGTGTCCTCAAGAAGTCCTTTAATACTTTGGGTCAGCTCGGTTACTGTGAAGATTCGGCGCTCCGGCGGTATGAAATCAGTATCCATAGAAAATTCATAACATAGGTTCACAATACCCACAATGTCTTTTTGCGACGGGATATTACTAGTCTATGGTGGCGAATTTGGATTGTTGACGGGCTAAAGTGACGAGCGATATAGGCATGCGCCCAAAGCCAAATATGGGATTCGGCAGAGGGCCGTAATGCCTGAGTTAAGAAACAGGCCGGATGCTTATTACGTCTGATAATATATATTATGTCAACTTCCGCAATAAAAGCCTAGACCGAAGACCTCACAGCCATCCCCAACATTATTGGGTGCCCTCCCCTCACACGCGAGGCGGTGCATTTGGGGTCATCAGGGAGCTACTCCTCGTTGGTGGTCCTGCAGACTGCGCCAAGGAGTTCTCTAACGGCCGGCAGTACGTAGATGCCGTCCAGATCCATGCGGCACAGGCATTGACTCAAAAGCCTGATCTTCTCGGAAGCGCTTTTTGACCTATCCATAATATAGAGATGGCGGCCCTTGACCGTGCACAGGCCGCTTCTCGCCGGGACTTCCTGGTCGCACAAATCCTCATATCGTATTGAAATCCCTAATTGTTCCGCCAACTCTTCGAGATGTTGATAGATCTTTTCGGGTTGCATCCTAAAAGCTAAAAGCGCCCGGTAATCCTGCTTGGACGGATCTCATGGGGGCACTGCCTGAGGAAGTACTCGTCGGTCATGCCGGCAATGAAATCCCGGACGATCTCCGCAGACGACGTTCTGTGCCTGTATTCATCGGACATGCCATCCAGATACTCTGTGAAGATGATAGAGGGTTCATTCCCCTCTTTAAGATCTTTGAGATAACGTTCAAATAGTACTTGAAAAATGCGGCTGATCTTTCCGGTATCCGGTTTTATTTTCGGATTGAGATATATGTGGTTCAGGTTGAATTCTCTGAATTCTTTCAGGGCCTTTGACACTTCCTGGCCAAAGGCTATGGCTGTCCTTTGGAAGCTGTTTTTGATCACATCGGTCACCAGGTTGTACACAATGGTCCCGTTGGTGTCCCCTAATAGTGCCACAGAGGCCTTAGGGAGCTGACTCCTTTTGATGAGGTTCAAGCGGATGGCGTCTTCAATGTCTCGTCCGATGTAGCTGATGGTGTCAGCCATGCGGACCACACACCCTTCCAGGGTCATGGGTGTTAAGGGAAAGTCCGGGGCAGCAACCTTGTTGGCTATCTCCCGGTCAAAAGTGGCAAAAGTCTTTTCGCGCTCAGGACATAGTGCTTGAGTATGGATCTCGCCGTCATGACACAGGATGCCGTCCAATACCTGGAGCGTTAGATTCCAGCCCCTACCCTTCCGTTCGATTTTGTCCAGAAATCTCACACTCGGACAAGTATGCCTCGCCATCATGACCAAACGGGCAATGACCAATGTCGTGGCCAAGGGCAATGGCCTCAATGAGGTCTTCATTCAGCCCGAGAAAACGGCCGATAGTGCGAGAAATCTTTGAAACCAGTTGCACATGAAGCACCCTGTGGGTAATGTGGTCATTATCTACTAGATAAAAGACCTGGGTCTTGTCAATATAGCGCGTATAGGCCAACGAGTGAAGGATGCGATCAGAGTCCGCTGCATAGTTCTGCCGGTGACCGGTATCAATACGTTCGTCTGGAAAACGGCGGACGGCATCCTTGCTATGAGCAGCCAGGGGCGAAAGGAGGCGCTCTTCGCGTTCGTTTAGGAATTGCTTTGCTTTCTGTAAATCGATCGGATCAGAGCTGTCCATTTTCGATCATTTCATCGATGAGCTTATAAAAATCGATTCCCGCCTGCCTGAACCCCTCGTGTCCATATTTCATGTTTGCCTCCAGCACCCAATATCGACCATTGGAAAAACAGATGTCCAGCCCTACGTCATCCAACTGGCAAAGACGGGCCGTGTTTCTGGCAAGGGCCAGGCCTTCCTCCGGGATTTCATCAAGACTGATGGTGGCACCCTGTGACACATTCGTGCGAAACTCACCGGGGCGAGCAATGCGCCAGTAGGCATGGATAATCCGGCCATTAATCAACACAACGCGAAGGTCCCGGTCGATCTCCAAATATTCCTGTATGTAGGCAGCGCGGCCCAATCTGTTGTAAGCGGCAAGTTCAGACTCATTGCGGATCATGTATATGCCTCTGCCGAGGGCTGAACCCCGTGGGATCTTGGCCACAAATGGAAATCGAAAGTGTTCCAATATTTTCGACTTTTGATAATCCCCGTAAAAAACCCGTGTCCTTGGGTGAGGAACCTTAAGGAAGTTGAAAAGGGCTGTCTGCTTAATCTTGTCCATCACATATTTGTACGTATGATAGTTAGGAAAAGTCCGTTTGCCCATGGTATCAAATATATCGGCGTAAAATGCGGTGGGATAATAAATAACATCGGCCTTGCGGATAAGATCTATCTTCCAATCCTCATAATCGGAAAGGTTTGTGCGAACCCCCAGGATAATCACGTTCTTGCAGTGTCGCAACCTGCTTTCCAAGGCTATCCTTGGTTTACTCATCATAGTCGTTGCAAAACCTCCAGCTATGCAACGGGCTTCGCCCCAATTGGATGACGTGTCAGTCAAAGAACCTGAATCTTACTATGTGAAAAAGTGCTGCAAAACCGTCTTTCCAAGTGATCTTCTTCCCTTCCTCATAATTCCTGCCACTATAGGAAATAGGGACTTCGTAGATGCGACATTTTAGCCTTGCAAATTTTGCGGTGATCTCCGGCTCAAATCCGAAGCGGTCGGACTTGATCGTAATCTTTTCAAGGAGCTGGGCACGGAAGACCTTGTAACAAGTTTCCATATCAGAAAGATTCACGTTGGTGAGCATATTGGACAAAAGTGTCAGAAACTTGTTCCCAACGTAATGCCAGAAAAAGAGGACACGTTGGGGCCCGCCCGTAAATCTGGAGCCGTACACTACATCTGCACGGCCATCCAGTATAGGTTCAATAAGGCGACCGTATTCGCCTGGATCATATTCCAGGTCCGCATCCTGGATAATCACAATATCTCCGGTTACTCGCTCAAAACCGGTCCTCAGCGCCGCGCCTTTGCCTCTGTTGACCGGATGAAACAGGACCGTGATACTATCATCGGAAATCTGACTCAGCCACTCCATGGTTCCGTCTGTGGATCGGTCGTCGACGACGATGATCTCTTTGTCCAGGGGCACCGATTGCACCCGGTTCAAGATCTCCTCGATAGTTCCTATTTCATTGTATACAGGAATGACAACCGAGAGCTTCATAGTTCGTTATTCCTTCCTAAAAGCCGCCCTATCTCCCGGCGACTCCGTGCAAAGTGACTTCCTGGCCAGTAGATCCTTTCACAGGTCTTGCATTCGGAGAATCTATTGTGGCCGGCCCATATATAGTCAGGTACTTTCCCAACCACATCCTCCGGCTCCACAAGCTCAAGGAGCCTGTTGCAGATTGTACAGCGACTAAAGAATTTGTCCGGTTGGGGTTTGAGACCAAGCTGACGGATAAGGCCATGGAGCTGCATCTTGGGATCATTCGCCTCCACAAGTATCAACCTGTCTGGTGCCACCTTTCCCGCAAGCCGGGTATCGCGTGATAGAAGAATCCGGCCTTCGGCTGCCAGTGCAAGGAATCTGTCGTTGGACAGTGTACATGAATAAAGGGTGTCGTAACCAAGACCAAGGATACGAAGCCATTTGGCCAGCTTTCCGAGCATTCGATCAGCAGCAAACCTCATAGAAGACATAGTCTTCAGTTCGTTAGTTTGAAATTCGTGTTTTTTCTTGCAGTCCGACAAAGGCGGATTACCATGAGGAACGAAAGCTGAAAGCTCAAGGCTCAAAGCTGAAAGGAAAAGAAGCTTAGGAATTGACATCTATCACCTTGGCACCAGAAACCTCCAGGGTGTAAGCCTCCTCCGGGATCGAAACCTTTGTCCAGAACTTTTCCACCGTCAGTGACCAAAGCCGCGATTCTGTGTGGAAGACAGAGGGACTCCATTTGATGGAACTCACTGAATGCAGTCCTGTATTGTAGATTGCCCCAACCGTCAAACACCTCAACTTGCTCAACGGCCTTTGCGTCGCCCTTCAGCCATATCCTTTCAATCAGACGTCCCCATTTTTTGTAAAGACTTAGAAGCCATCCACCCTCTTCAGTTGAGGGTCGAATCTTGGCATGATGAAACGGAAGAATAGGGGGCTGACCTGACAAAAGCCCAAAAAGATCCTCGGGTCTCACACACATGGACAGAAAACGTGAAAGGTTCTCCACAGTGGCGTCCCCTTTGAAATAGCGGTTATCTTCACGCGAATAAAGAAGAAAAGTTGATCCATTGATTATAAAGGTCAGGGTGGGCTGCCCCCATGGTCCCAATGTTTCCACTCGCAGGTTTTGCGGTTTAGACCCTATCCACACCATGCGAAATGTATTCGCATTGGTCCCGCGAACTGTCTTTAACTTCCCGACCCCTCTAAAGCTCTTGAGGTCATTGTTGCGCTGCTTGAGAGACTCTAAGATCAGGCTAGCGTCCGGACTCGGTCCGGTCGGAAAGGCTTTTGGTGTTCGGACACATCCATAAAGGCATAATGGAAAAAGCAGGGCCGCAAGAATAGAGACCTTAATTTGAGTCTGACGCCGACTACGCATCCTGGCCCAGCTGTTTCTCAACGCATTGTATTTTCTGTTCAAGCGCCTTTGTATTTTCTCCTTTCTTTTCCAGGGACTTCCTATAGTATTGTAAGCCCTTCTTTGGATTGTCAACCTTCATATAAGCATCCCCCAGGTGTTCCAGAATGGTGGCATCATCGGGGGCCAATCTATCCGCTTCCTCGAGAAACTTGATAGCCTTCTTGTAAAGCCCTTTCCTGTAATAGACCCATCCTAAGCTGTCGACAATATAGCCATCGTCTGGTTTGTGTTTCATGGCCCTCTTGATCAAGTCTTCAGCCTCATCAAGATTTGTGCCAAGCTCCGCATACGTATAGCCCAGATAGTTCAAGGCCTCGGCGTGGGCTGGGTCTACGCCAATTACGGTTTTCATTTCTTCTATGCAGGTTTTCTTGTCACCGGCCTTGTCATAGACCACACCAAGTCGGAAATGAAGTCTTACGCTATCAGGCTGAACTTCCAACCCCTTCTCGAGGGTAACCACCGCTTTGTCATATGATTCCATCTCTTCATACAGGGCGCCCAGGAATAAATAAAGCTCAGGCTCGTTCGGCTCCTTCTCAAGTGCTTCGCTCATCACGCGGATTGCCTTTTCGGTCTCACCTTCTTCCTTGTACAGAAACCCAAGATGAACGACAGCGCTCCGATGGTAGGACGACGTCTCAGGAACGTTTTCAAAGGACGCAATCGCCTTGTCTGTCTTCTTAAGTCCTTCAAATGCCATTCCCAAAAAGTAATGGAGATCTTGGTTCTCTGCATCATCTTTCAAAAGTAGCTGCAAGGTGTCCGAGGCCTCCTCGTACCTTTTCTCGTCCAGATATATTAGGGCAATCTGTTTGACAACCTGCGGATTGGACTTGCTCCGAAGCCTTAGCTCTTCGAATATGCCCTCGGCCTCCTCAGATCGACCCATCTTCAAATAAGAACGCCCAAGCCCAACGGCCGCTCTTAGGTTCTTCGGATTGCCGGCCAGAATCTTATTGTAGGTTTGGATAACCTTTTCTTGTTTGCCAGTAGCTTCGTAAACACTGATAAGTTCAAAAAAGGTCTGCTCGTAGTCCGGCTTCAGCTCAACAGCTTTCAGTAGCGCAGCTTCGGCCTTATCGTAATGCTTCTGAGCAGCATAAAGCGCTCCCAGGTAATAATGTCCGGCAAATGATGTCGGATAGGTTTCGATCAGATCCCGATAGAGCTCAATCGCTTTCTCGGGTTGCCTGATTTCGGCATACTCTGAGGCTAATAAAAAGTGGACATTCTCAGACTTTGGATCAAGTGCCAGGGCCTTTTTATAAGCCTCAATTGCCTCAGCATGCTGATTCAGAGCGGCATGAATGCCTCCCAACATGACTAGCGAAGAAAGGTGTTCGGGATGCTTTTGGACAATATCCTGTGTAACGCCTAAGGCTGCCTTATAGTCCTTTTGATGAAGATAAAGCCGCACCAATTCATTCTTCAGAAAAATGGAATCTTCATCTCTCACCACTGCTTCTTTTAGAAACTTTACAGCCTCGTCAAGTCTCCCACGTCTCCTCATCAGGTGTGACTCGGTGTAAAAATAGTAACCCCCAGCATCTTTGAGCCTGACTTCCGGGGGTGCCACGTCAGCAGGTGGAATCATTTGAGGTACGGCACAACCAGCCAAGTGCAATATCATGCCACCATGTATGAGTATTTTGAACAGCTTCACAGGAATCTTCCCTCTCAACAAACTCAACTATGTTCCGTCTGTGCCCAGTTCCCCGATGAATGATTCAAAATCCGGTATCTCACTTTGAAAGTGTGTCCTCATCTTCTTGATCATGCTATTTTCAATCTGCCGCACTCGCTCCCTTGTAATACCATAGTGTTCGCCTATCTCTTGAAGGGTTGCGGGTGTGTCAGAAAAAATGCGGTTTTCAAGAATATAGACTTCGCGCTCGCTAAGATCCTGCTTAAACGAGTCAACTTTTTCGCGGATAATAGCCTCCATCTCTTTCTTGGCAACTTGGATCTCGGCAGACGGTGCCGGCGTGGCGACAAATTCGATCAGCTCGTCGTCCGAGCCCTCCTTGATAGGTGAATCCAACGATACTTCCCATCTGTCCAGCCGTTGATCCATGTCGGTGATCTCCTGTTCGGAGACGCCGAGCCTCTCAGAAAGGAGCTTTGGTTTGGGATCAAAGCCCCCGGATATCAGCCTCTGTTTTTCTTTTTTCAGCCTAAAGAAGAGTTTTCGTTGGACCTGGGTGGTTCCGATCTTGACCAATCGCCAATTGTCCATAATGAATTTCAGGATATAGGCCTTAATCCAAAAGGAAGCGTAATAGGAGAACTTAACCCCCTTATAAGGGTCAAACTTTTGTGCGGCCTGCATAAGGCCAATATTGCCTTCCTGGATCAGATCGAGCAAGTTTTGCATCCAGACCCGCTGGAACTCTAAAGCGATCTTCACCACAAGTCGCAGGTTGGAAGTGACCAGCCTGTAAGCTGCCTCCGGATCTCCATCTTCCCTGACCCGGATGGCAAGTTCCTTCTCTTCTTCCCTCGAAAGAAGTCCGTACTGGCCGACTTCTTGTAAATATCGCTGGAGGGGATCGAATTTAACAAGAGCGGAATCCGTTGTGGTCGACAGTCGAATACCTCCCTTTTGAAACTTCTTTCTCGGATTCCCTTTTCTTTTTCTTTTTCTTCATAAATGGCAATATCTATCGATCTGCAAACTCGTCAATTCAACGATTTTGCAAATGAAGAACTTTTCCCTCTTAATTACTCCATTATTCCAATAACCCCCAAATCCCCCAATTCCCCAATCTATTGACCAAGATATCAGACACCCGGTCCTTTATCAAGACATAAAGAGCGGCTGGCGACCTCAGGTCTTGCTCCGGGTCTGATACGACAACCCCCTCCTTTATTGAATCGGGGAATCACTATGATTTATTCCAGCTTTGGACATAGACAAGGTTGTAAGTCTGTGTTATTTAATAAAGTTACTTCGGGAATAGGCGCCTGTAGCTCAGCTGGACAGAGCAACGGACTTCTAAACAAGAAATGGGTGTTTTGAGAAAGCCAGTGATTTTCAGGTAGCCATGGTGATTTCATCGGTTTTTTTGTGCCCAAGAAGTTGGGAGAGTTTAGGCTTTTTCCCCGCGTCATTACAGGTCTCCAGGTAAGCCTTGTGCACGTAATTGTTCCCAAAGGTATTCTTTCGGCAATCATTTCCACTCTACAGATTCTGTATTATGTTGTGTAACCATAAATTGTAAAGAGCGCCATCGTCAGCAAAATCTGGTCTGTGGATAGGTTTTGCGAGAGTCTATTACGAGGATTGGATGTGGCAGCATGTGATATACGTCCGTGGATATTGGCTTTGATGATCAAGAACTTCCACAGATAGGAAAATTGAAGGGAAATGAGACTGAATTACCAGGGAAATCTGCATGTGAGAGGAAAAATTACCCTAGAATAACTATCTATGAGGGAGATTGAACAAGATGAAAGCAACCAAGAGAATATTTCGCAGCCTTCCGGAACGGCTAAGTGGTCTGGAAGATATAGCTGAAAATCTCTGGTTTAGCTGGCATCCGGCAGCACGAATGCTTTTTAAGAGGCTGGACCGCCGAGCATGGAAGGAAAGCCTCCATAATCCGGATAAGATGCTAAGAGAGCTCCCTAAAGACATTTTGGAATCGGCTGCCAGTGATCCTGAATATCTGAGGGAATATGATACAGTCCTTTCTCAATTTCAAAACGATATTGAGCCAAAAGGGTGTCGCTACTTGGAAAACATTACTGATCGAAGCATCCAACCCATCGCCTATTTTTCGGCCGAATATGGATTGCACCATTCAATACCCTTTTATGCCGGGGGGCTTGGGTTTCTAGCCGGGGACCTCATGAAGGAATGCAGCGATGTGAGCGTCCCTTTGGTAGCAATAGGTTTTATGTACCCCGAAGGATATTTTCGCCAGCGTATTCGCGAGGACGGCTGGCAAGAACATACCGATCAAATCTTAGACCGAGACACCGCATCAATCTCCAGAGTTCTAAACGAAAACGGACAACAGGTTGTGGTCAAGGTCCCTTTGATTGACCCGCCAATCCATGTTGCTGTATGGAAGATAGCAGTGGGACGAGTGTGTCTTTATCTGATGGATACTGATATTGAGACCAATGATCCCTGGAACCGAGGAATATCGGCCCGCCTTTACACCGGCGATGTTGAGCAGCGTCTGCGTCAAGAGATCGTCCTCGGTATTGGCGGGTCAGAGGTTTTGGAGACTTTGGGGATCAAGTATTCTGTCCTGCATCTAAATGAAGGCCACCCTGCTTTTGCGCTGTTGGAAGGAATCCGGGACCTTGTCCAGGCAGGGATGAGTTACGAAGAAGCCCAACATCGGGTTAAGGCCACCACCGTTTTCACGACCCATACTCCGGTGCCTGCCGGGCATGACATATTCCCGTTCCAGTTAATGGAAAAATACTTTCATTCCTACTGGCTGGCTCTGGGCTTGGATCACGACAGCTTTCTTCAGTTGGGCATCCACCCAAAAGAACCCCATGCAGGTTTTAATATGACGACCTTTGCCCTCCGGATGTCCGGGTATTGTAATGGGGTTAGCAAAAGACATGCGGAAGTGGCTCGTCGGATGTGGCACAGTCTGTGGCCGGACTTGGCCGAGGAGAAAGTGCCCATTGATCATGTGACCAACGGTATACATGTGCCCACATGGATCGAACCGAAGATGGAACTCCTCTTTAATAAATATCTCGGCCCCAACTGGTTGGAAGACCATGATAACCCGGTCATATGGGAATTGATCGAAAACATCCCTGACGAAGAGTTATGGAAGACCCATTATTGGTTGAAAATCAAATTAATCGATGCGATCAGGGAGCGGTCGCGCCGACGGTGGGCCGAAAACCATGTCAGCCCTTCTATTGTTCTGGCTGGGGGAACATTGCTGGACCCCTCCATATTGACCATCGGTTTTGCCCGCCGCTTTGCGACATACAAAAGAGCGGACCTGATCTTTTATGACCGGGAACGGTTAAAAAGGCTTTTGAATGATCGCTGGAGGCCGATACAGATTATATTTGCCGGGAAGGCGCATCCCGCAGATGACCCTGGAAAGCGAATCCTTCAAAGGGTATTTAACACAGCCCGTGATCCAGCAATGGGAGGACGTATTGCTTTTGTTGAAGACTACGGAGAACAATTTGCACAGTATATGGCCCACGGGGTGGATGTCTGGTTAAACAACCCGCTGCCACCCATGGAGGCCAGTGGAACCAGCGGTATGAAGGCTGCTCTGAACGGCGTGCCTCACTTGAGCATCATGGATGGCTGGTGGATAGAGGGATTCAACGGGAAGAACGGCTGGGCCTTTGGCCAGGAGGAGGTAAACGGAAATCGGGATCGCATAGACGCCGAGACGATCTATCGGATCCTTGAGGAAGAAGTCCTTCCCGTTTACTACAAGGTCTCGGACGAGGGTGTGCCCAACGAGTGGGTCAAGATGATGAAGGAATGTATAAAAAGCAACGCCCCGAGGTTCTCAGCGCGGCGGATGGCCAAGGAATATATCGAGAAGTTTTATGTGAACGCTTTAAAGGCGTCGTAGGGAAGACCCAAGCGAGGGGGGCACGCCAACTAGAACAGCGTGTACCTTGTGCAAATAGCCATGCCAAAAGAGTGGCTTTGCCATGAATCGAGGATCGAGAACCGGGGCTTCAAGCGGTTAGAAAACTTGTAATTGCTTAATGTCGTTCGCAATATGGCCCTTTTCAGACACGTAAAGTGTTACGAAAACTTTTGTTCAGTCGTCACAAAATAGACTGAGTGACATGAAGAAAATTCGCGTTAACAGCTCGGATGCGAAGTGAAATCGTTTTATCGCTAAGCCTCGATTATGGCAAGCTACCTCGGTTAATCCATCAGAGGAAGTAAACCGGTTTGACAATGAGATCAGCAATGCACAGAAGAATCGGCTAAATGTCTTGTCGCCAAGCTCATTTGCCAAGGCCGAGGGTTACCTCATCGGTGCCAAGAAAGCCTTGGAGAGTAGAGGTGAGCTTTCACAAATCTTGGGGATGATTGCCCTCGGACGTACCCAACTGCAGCATGCCGAGGAGATAGCCCAAGTAGCAAGAACAACATTA
>SMTZ1_10010177_pt1 | contig 15447 bp, 7 predicted proteins | sample DeeMarSWOR136_30_FD_25667 | JGI IMG/M metagenome (IMG submission 25667)
AATTAATTGTTATGATACAGTGTATTGGCTCTAGAAATGAAGAACACCCTTATTGTAGTCGGGTATGTTGTTCAGAATCCATAAAAAATGCGTTAAAAGCAAAAGAAATCAATCCAAATCTTGAAATAATAGTTTTATATCGCGATATTCGTACGTATGGATTCAAGGAAAAATATTACAATCTTGCAAGAGAAAAAGGAATTATTTTCCTTAGATTTGATGAAGATAAATCTCCAGAATTAAAAATAAAAAATAATAAATTAAATTTAATAGTTGAAAATCCCGATATTGGCGAATTGGAAATAATTCCAGACTTAATTGTCTTGAGTACAGGTCTAGTTGCACCAACAGAAGAAAATGAAGATCTGGCAAAAATGTTGAAAGTACCTCTTAATGAGGATAAATTCTTTCTAGAAGCTCATGTAAAATTAAGACCAATTGATTTTGCGACTGATGGTATTTTTTTATGTGGATGTGCCCATTCACCTAAAAATATTCGGGAATCTATTGCCCAAGCCAATGGAGCCGCTGCTCAAGCAGTTAAGGTTTTATGTGCTAAAAAAATTGTAACATCTGGTCTAGTTGCTACTGTAATAGAAGATAATTGTATTGGATGTGGAAATTGTGTTGAAGTTTGTCAGTTTAATGCTATAGAATTAATAGAACAGGAAAAAATGTTTGAAGATTGCATTATTACTATTAAAAAATCTCATGTCAATTCTGCATTATGTAAAGGATGCGGAACATGTGGAGCACAATGCCCAAATTCTACAATTGTTATCAAACATTTTGGATTTGAGCAGATAAATGCCATGATTTCAGCTTTATTAGTCTAGAATTAAATTATAATTAATAAAAAAACTGAAAAATATTGATAGTTCAAGAAAAAAAAGGAAAAATTGTAGAATTTACTCCCAATATTTTATGTTTTTGTTGTAATTGGTGTAGTTATGCAGGAGCAGATTTGGCTGGTGTATCACGATTTCAATATCCTCCAACTATTAAAATAGTAAGAGTTATGTGTTCTGGTAGAGTAGATCCCGCCTTCATTTTAGAAGCTTTTAAAGATGGGATAGATGGAGTCATTGTAACAGGATGTCATATCGGCGATTGTCATTACCTTAAAGGTAATGAATTTGCAAAAGAGAGATTTGAACGTTTTAGAGAAACCCTAAAAATTTTTAACCTTGATAAGAGATTTAGGCTTGAGTGGATAAGTGCATCAGAAGGGAAACGATTTGCTGAAGTCATTACTGAATTTACGAATGAAATTAAGAAATTAGGTCCATTACTTACTACCTAAAAAATGTCGATTATTAGCTCTTTATTATTTATGGATTATCTTTTCAATGAAAATTAAGATTGCCACTTAAAAATTTCAAAAAAATTATTTAACTAAATCATCCTACTTTTTATTTGACCTAAAATTAGTTAAAATTTAACTCCAATGTCGGATTTAATCAGCAAAAAATTAGAGAATGTAGACCAACTTTTTAACCAAGGTTTATATTTTAAAGCCCTTGATGCTTTAAATGATTTTGAACAAAAAGTAGATTTCAATTCTGAAGACCAACTTTATTGTCATATAATAAAAAGTAATATATTATATGAGCTAGGACGTTATACTGAGGCTCTCAAATTTACTGAACAGGCTTGTGTTATAAGTGAAGATCTCGGAAACAAATCCCTACAAATTGATAGTTATATCTCTAAAGCCTGGATTTTGTTGGATTTGAGAGATTTAGATGCAGTTTTAGATTTAATATCAAAAGGAGAAATTCTGCTTAAAGAACTTAATTAAAAGTAAGATTTTTTATTACATTAATCAAGATATAGACAAAGCCTTGGAATTAGGAGAAGAATGTTTAAAAATATCTGAGGAACACGGCAATAACATAGAAATCGCCCGGACTCTATATGTTAATAGTACTTATTATATTACAATGGGGAACTTGGATCAAGCTATGAATTGTCTGGAACGATGTTTGGAAGTACAAAAAACTTACCGTAAACGCGAGGATTGGAGAGTTATCAAAGATCTCGGAGTATTGAATGGAATTATTGGTGAATTAGACCTTGCTTTAGAATATACTCAGCAGAGCTTAGCAATTGCCGAAGAAATAGGAAATAAAAATTATATCGCACAATGTCTTAACAATTCTTCATTAATATATCGACAGAAGGGGAATTTAGATCATGCTAGGGAAGTTCTAGAGCGAAATCTTACCATTTGGGAAGAATTGGATAATAAAATGAAATTAATAGCTGGTTTAGATTCTTTGTTTATCGTCTCACTAGACGCAAATTCTCTTAAACAAGCAGAGCGGTATTTGAGTCGCATGCAAGAATTAAACGAAAAAGTAAACGATAAGATGTCTGACGTGGCGTGTCGTGTAAATTATGCATTATTGCTAAAAGTGAGACCAGAATCTCAGGATCAAGAAAAAGCTAAGGAAATACTCCAAAAGATTGTTAAGGAGGAAATAATTAACTGGGAATTCACTGAGCGTGCAACTCTTCATTTATGTGAAATTTTCTTACTTGAACTGTACAAATATAACAAACAAGAAGCATTAAATGAGATAAATATCTTAATCGATCGATTGTTAGAATTTGCAGAATTTCAACATTCTTTTCGTTTGATGGCAGAAATAAATCTCTTACAAGGTAAACTGGCATTAATTCAAATGAATATGGGATATGCAAGACAATTATTCACTAAAGCAGAGCATCTAGCTGATGAGCATGGACTTCATTTATTAGCTAGAGCAATTTCAAACGAACATGATAAGTTATTAGAACAGTTAGAAAAATGGGAAATTTTAAAAAAAGCTGACACCAATGTGCCGGAACGATTAAAAATTGTTGAAATAGACAAAACACTAGATCATATGATGGGTAAAAAGATGATAAAACCACCAGATTTAGTTGAAGAAGATCCAATATTACTAGTAATAATGAGTAAAGCCGGTAATACTTTTTTCAATCACACTTTTATAAAAAATTGGGATCATAGTGATTTCTTTAGCTCTTTTATTTCTGCGTTTAATACTTATAGTTCAGAGATCTTTGCAAAGAATATTGATCGTATTATGATCGGTGAGAATATTATCTCTATAGAAATAGTTGAACCTTTTATGGCTTGTTACGTCAGTAAAGGACAATCATATCCTGCTATAAAGAAGCTGATTAAATTCTCGGAGGTCATCAGAAATGAAAAAGAGATATGGGATATATTAAATGAAGCAGCTAACACTTCTCAGGAATTAAGTGTGAATAGTTCACCTTTACTTGGTGCTGCAGTTACCGAGATATTTGGAGGAACTATTTGATATTAAGCCAAAATTAAATATAATTATTTGACTTTATAATTAAGTTATTTTCAATTATTTCGATGTAATTGGAAAGGTTTATTAATTTCTATAATAAAAAAATAATTATTTAATTTTAAGAAAAATAACTAATTTGAAGAATAATAGTAATAATTACCTCCGTTCATATGCAAAGATATAAGTAAATTATCATGTCAAAAGCAAAGTTAACGAATAAAAAGAGATATAGCTTTCTTGTTAATCTTGGTGATAATGAGTCAATTGAGATTGCAATCGTAGGAGGAAAAGGTGCGAGCCTAGGTAAACTTGTCAAATCGGGTTTTCCTGTGCCGCCTGGTTTTGTGGTTACAACAAGTGCTTACGAAGAATTTCTTCATACGAATGACCTTAAAATCAAGATCGAAGGGATCTTAAATATACTTAATTATGAGAACCTTGGTAAGCTGGAGAAAGAAACAGGAAAGATCCGGGACATTATCTCTAATTCAAAACTCCCTGATAGTCTTGCTCAGGAGATCATAAAGGCATACAAGGAGCTTGGGGATGAGCGAGTATATGTGGCGGTTCGTTCATCAGCAACAGCAGAAGATTTAGCGGGAGCATCGTTTGCAGGGCAATACGAGACATACCTTGATGTGAGGGGAGAAAAAATGCTATTAGATGCGGTGAAACGATGTTGGGCGTCGATGTGGACTGCTCGGGTTACAGCATATCGTCATAACAAGGGTTTTGACCATAATACTATTGGTATTGCAGTTGTAGTCCAAAAAATGGTTGAACCTGAGGTTGCTGGAGTGATGTTTGTTGGAAATCCCATGAATGCTAGAGCTGACGAGATTGCGATTAATTCTAGCTGGGGACTTGGTGAAATGGTGGTATCGGGTAAGGTCACCCCTGATGAGTATATTGTTGATAGAGACACATTCACAGTTAAACGCTGCAGACTTGGTAGTAAGGAACTAAAAGTAGCCCGGGATAAGAACGCTAAAACTGGTACGATTTGTGAAGCTGTTCCTGATTCTCTTCAGACACAATACACGCTTACTGAAGATCAGGTTAGTACGCTTGCAGAACTGGGCTGGCAGGTCACTACCTATTATGACAAACTACCGCAGGACATCGAATGGGCGTTAGCAGATGGTTCCTTCTTCCTACTTCAGTCCCGTCCTGTGACCGGTGTAGAATTTAGATGGGAAGAGGATCTAGACTTGTGGCCTTCACTCCCAGAAGAGGAAGATGCCATCTGGACACGAGCTGCGGCAGATGAGTGGTGGACGGGAGCAATAACACCCCTATTTTGGTCTGTTCGAGGTAGATGGCTTCGGGATGGTGCCGCTGGTAGCTATAAACCCTTTAACATGGGCGATTTAGCTAAGATGCGATGGTTGAAATATTCACGAGGTACAGTATATTATAATACAAGAATGGATATACTTATGGCGGAATATAGCCTTCCACCGAGTTTACGAGAACCTATGTTACGTCGGCTTCATCCTTCACAAATGGAAGAAGCAATGAATAGACCCTTTGATCTTTGGAGAACAGTGAAGATTTACACTGATGTTGAGATGCTTCGTCCAAAAGCAGGAGTGATGGGATTCGCTAATCGGAGAGATGCATTAAGAGATGCACGTAAGGGAGGGAAAAGTTATGATCAAAGGCGAGCTCAAGTTAAAGCACAATTTTCCAATCTGGAAGAATTTTACAACAAAAAAGATAATGAGATCGTACAAAGAATGATAAACCTAATGAAGGCTTATGGTAGATATGCAGGAGGAGGAGGCTGGGCTTGGTCATTCCTCTATGGTCCAGTTATTCAGGCTCTACTTGAAGGATTATTTCGTTACTGGTATACTGGTGATAATCCAAACGCATTTACAGAGGTAATTAGCGGGCTTCCTGAACGAACAAATCAATTTAATGATGATTATGATTTTTGGAAACTTGCAGAAACAATCAGAAATTCCGATAAATTGCGAAATTTGATCAGTGGATTCGAAGGAGCAGCATTCTTCGAAGAACTCAAGAACCATGATGAAGGACGTGCTTTTCTTACCCAATACGAGGAATTTATGGAGATGAACTTCTATCGAGGTCACGCTGATCGTGATATCTATTATAAACGACGTATTGAGGATCCTATGCTCGATTACAAAGCCCTATATCTACTCGTAAACGCTGAAGAGGTCGAGGATCCAGAAGAAAGGGAAAAGAACTTGAGGAGTAGACGAGAAGCTGCAACTGAGGAAGTAATCGAAAACCTTTCGAAACAACGTTTGGGAGATATAAAGGTACAAATCTTCAAGTTTTTAACGAATTATATAATACTTATGTTAGAATCACGTGATGAAGGTCGTTCAGCGGGTGATGCAATGACATTCTGGAAGAAGAAGGTACTTGCTGAACTAGGGAGAAGAACTGTTTCTCGTGGGTTGTTAGAAGGAGAAGACGATTACTACTTTCTTTCCATTGATGAATTAGGTGATCTTCTTGAAGGAAAGGAGCCACAAGCACTTGCTAGAGCTAAGGTCGCTGCTCGAAGAAAATATTTCGATCGTTTCCTTACACATGAAGAAGATCCTCCGCTCTTTTTAAAAGGTAATATTCCTATGGATGAGGATAATATAAAAGATGGTAATACGGACGGATTCTTGAAAGGTTTCGGAACTAGTCGTGGAGTGGCAACGGGAAGGGCGCGAGTTATCCCCACCTTGAAAGATATAGTTCGTTTGGAAAAAGGTGATATTCTTATCTGCCATGGAACAGATCCTGGTTGGACATCGGCATTTAGTATCGTTAATGGCGTAATAGCACAAACTGGGGGTATGTTAGCTCATTTTTCCTGCCTTTCACGAGAATATGGATTACCAGCGATATCTCTTCCAAATGCTATAAAACTCGTTAAGGATGGATCCATCATTAAAATGAACGGAAATACTTATTTTTTTGTTTTTGATAATGTTCCACTGCATTTTATCTACCATGATAAAGTGATTCCTGGTGATCTATCAGATTTGGAAAAGCGCAATAAGATTATTACAGAAACCTTATGGGTGGATGCATATAACACTTACATTGTAGGTAATGCTGCATATCCCTTCTTATACCGAGGGAGGGTACTGCAAATGGCCTTACAGACCTATCTAATGGGTATCGAATATTTTGTCCCATCCATTGAGGACAAAAACAGGGTTTATGTAACAGCTGAAGGGGTTCAAAAAAATTTCGATGCATGAATGGAAAAAGCAGGATGGTCAATCTTTGAAAATTCTAGAAATTCAGCTCCAAGAGCTTCTTGGCGCTCCTTTTTGGGTAATCCTGACCGCACTATACGGATTGGTTCACTCATTCCGGTTGGTAACCAGGTCTTGACTGAATTAATCATAACTTGGAGTATAGATGGTGTCCTAAAAGAAACAACCTTCGGGGTAGTACTGCTTTACGATGTAGATGGCACAGTACTAATGGATCGAAGTTATATCGATTTAGATAATTGGCCATCATCACGTGGTAGACGAGGTCAGGGAGCAATGGGAACAAATAATCAATCGCAGACAATGGGTGTTACAGATCTTTTATATGACTACCAAAAAACCAAGCAACTGGAACTTAAGCTAAGCGATTTAGAAAAAAAGAATCTATCAATTATCGAAGGTGAATGGCTAGAATCTTATAATGCTGGCTTTGATACAGAACCTTTCCATCCGAAACGATTCAGGATGCAGTTGCCCCCTCAAAAATGTTCTTATAGCCTTACTGTGGCAAAAGAAATCGAAACAATTATTAAGGAAGAGGCACCAGACAGAAAAATGCGTTTTGCCATGAGCTATGCCAAAGGGAACCAGGTAGTGGTGGAAGGTATCATTTCGTGGACTGAAAAGGGAGTCTTCAGAGAAACGCCTTTTATTTCATTTCTACTGCTAGATAAAGATGGGCTCATCATCCGTGACAGACGTCACATTACCCTACAAAACTACCCAGGAGCAGACATGATGAAAAAGCGGTTAGGGTTACAAATAAATTGAATTGTTTAAGAGGAAACAAGATTTCATGAAAGGTAAATTCAGCGTCTGATTTCAATTAAAATTGCTTTGAAAAAAAATCTTAAATCGAAGTTCTAGCACAAAAGGTTTTAAGATAAGTTATCAATTTAAAATTTGTATAATTAACTCTATTTAAATCTTTTAAAGAAATTCAATTATGCATTTGAAGCAGATATCTATGAATTTTAAACGGAGTAACTAAAAGGAGCTAAAAAATCATGCGTATATCCATGCACAAGGAATTAGGACGAGGATTTAGGCTTCTTGATGAGGAAAAAACAGAGGAAGCTTCACAAGTAATAACTGATTTTGAGAAGTTAGAAGATATAACTCTAGCAGATAGACATTATTATCGTATTCTTAAAACAATGACTTTTTTAAATATGGGGAAATTTCAAGAAAGTCTTAGAATAATAGAACAAGATTATCAAGAGAGTAAAAGCCAAAATAATTTATTATTCTTCATCGATTCGATCTTTTTAAAATTCATTATCTTATTCTTACTTGGGGGGAATTGGTGGGCTAAACTTGGTGAGATACGGGAAGAGGTTGTGTCTTGTGAGAAATTGTTTAAATCCGTATCAGAAGAACCTCCATCCGAAGTTGAAATGAGAGAAGGTTCTCTTTATTATATGAAGGGTTATTTCTTTTATTGGGAGGGAAACTTGGATAAAGCTATAGAAAATCATAAAAAAAGTCTGGCTATTTTTAAAAATTATGATATCCTATTGGGTTTTATACGAGATAATTTACACATGTTAGGTGTGTTTTATGGAGACAAAGGGGAATTAGATTTAGCATTAGATTTTCATAAGAAAAGCTTGGATCTTTTCAAAAGAAGCACGATAATAACCAAGTTGCAAAAAGGAGTAACTTACAATAGTATTGGTAATATTTACTTTCAGAAAAGTGATCTGGATCAGGCAATTGAGTATTTTGAAAAGAGTCGTAAAATAATGGAGCAAAATACAGATTATAGCTCAATTCTTTGGTCTGGCAATAGTTATGACAGCTTGATAAAAGTTTTTTTATCCAAAGGTTCTCATAAGGAAGCACAAGAATGGCTAAACCTTTTCTATCAATTTCTGGAGGGAAATCAGAAATTCTTGAGAATTTATCTTGAAAAAACTCCAACGGAATTTTTTTGGTATAGAATATCTAAAGCCCGAATATTAGTATCAAGTTCACGTATCCGAGATACAGCTAAAGCTGAAGAAATTCTGAGGACGCTTCTAGAGGAACAGCCATATAACATTAATGGTTTGAAGTTACTTAGTGAATTATATTTTCAGGAATTAAAAACATCGAATAATTTGGAAATTCTTGAAGACATTCAACCTTTAGTTGAAAAGTTAAGTAAAGCGGCAGAACAATCAAACTCCTTTTCATTGCGAGCTCATGCTCTCTTGTTAAATGGTAAAATATCTTTACTTCGATTAAACATGGGCGATGCCAGACGTTATCTAACGGAAGCTCAACAGATTGCGGATTCTCATAGCTTGCAAATTCTAGCAAGAGAAATCTCATATGCACACGATCAACTGATAGAACATCTAGATGGATTGGAAAGTTATAAAATGAAAAAAATGACACTATCAGAACGAATTAACTTAGCATCTTTAGATGATACCTTAGACTTAATGCAAGGGAGAAGAGCAGTGAAAGCTCCCAATCTCATTGATGAAGAACCTGTGCTGCTTTTAATCATAACAGTTGGGGGGATCCTCCTCTTTTCATATCCTTTTTCGGACGAAATAAAAATCAACGATGAACTTTTCGGAGGTTTTTTATCAGCTATTACTTCTTTTAGTGATGAGGTCTTCTCTGAGGGGCTTGATCGAGCAAAGTTCGGTCAATATACTATTCTTATGAAAGAAATCGCAGACTACTCTTTTTGTTATGTATTCAAGGGTCAAACGTATTTAGCTAAAAAAAAATTTTCTGATTTTATAGAGGACTTTCAAGCGAGTGATTCCATGATGCAGACATTAGATAAATTTAATCAGACAAGCCAAGTTATTGAGCTTAGGGATTTTCCTTTCTTTGAAGGTTTTATCAAGCGGATTTTTATAAATAGATGAGAGAGGAGAATGAGGAGATCTTAATAAGTTAGAATTATCCTCCATTTATGAGACACAAGGTTCGAGGCTTTTTAAATTACATAAACGGATTAACTCCTATCTAAATATTTTTATTAAAAATATTATTAAAATATGCATAAATCTTGTTTTTTCGGAGTATAATATTTTGCGACAGTTAGAGTTAGAAAAAAATTCTGTGCTAAAATCTGATGAATTTCTTTCTTTAGATTCAGAATTTAATTTTGAGAAAGATCCATTTGAGAAAAATCGTTTTAAAGGTTCACGATCTTGGATATTAGCGCACCTTTTTTATAAAAAGAATAAATTTCTACTTTTTCTGTATATTGTACTCAGTATATTAGTTAATTTTATGCTTTCATTCAATATTGTTATAATTGGATATGCTATTGAAGACATAATTATTGCCATCGACGGAGGTACTGAACCAAATATTTTATATTGGACGATTTTATATTTATCAATTTCAATGGGAACTCAAATAATTGGTATTGGACAAAGGGTCTCAAGGATAATTTTAGCTCAATGTTTAGAGGAAGAAGCACGGAAAGAATTCTATATGAGTTTACTTGGAAAAAGTCAATCGTTTCATGATAGACAAGCGATTGGAGATATAATGGCAAGAGCGACAAATGATGTCCGTTTTTTAAACTTATTAGTCAACCCAGGGATCGCAAATTTGGTAGTAGCCTTAAATAGTATAATTGTACCAATAGTTACGATATTTATTGTTTTTCCAGATTTACCTCAATTAGGCATTATTCCAATCGTTTTTGTCTTATCTTTTCTTTATTCGTTGAAAACATATGTTACAAAATTAACCCCTCTATTCAGATCTAGACAAGCGGAATTTGCTAACATGAATGCCATCTTGAATGAGTCTCTTGATGGAATTGAAGTAATTAAAAGTATGGCACAGGAAAAGCAAAGTATAGAGAAATATAGATCCTCTGCTCAAATATTTAGAGATATATCAATCAAAGCAGGTTATATTCAAGCTCGTTATTACCCTAGGTTGCTTATAGCTGTTGCGATAACTCTGGGACTAACCCAAGGTGTCATTCTTAATTATAATGGTTTATTGTCAGTACCAGAGATTATTATTTTTTTGGGATTACTCACAACTTTAAGAAACACAATCGATTCAAGCCTTTATAGTTTCTATTTTATAAAAGCAGCATCAATAGGAGCAGAGAGATTAATTGAAACGATGCTTTCTGAATCAGAAATTACGAATCCTTCTAATCCAATTGTAAAACAAATAAAGGGAGAAATAGTATTTGATAATGTATCATTTAGTTATCCAGGTACAACCAACTATGTGTTAAAAAATCTCAATTTTAAAGTATCTCCTGGTCAAACTGTTGCAATTGTTGGCACAACTGGTTCAGGAAAGACTACCCTTACTAAATTAATTTCTCGATTATATGATGTTAATGACGGGAAAATATCAATCGATAATTTAGATGTACGAAATTACTCCTTAAATTCTCTAAGGGACCAAATTGCCTACATAGAGCAAGACGTATTTTTATTCTCTAAATCTGCTTATGAAAATATAGCGTTTGGGAGGGAAAGTTTTTCAAAAGAAGATATTTTAAGCGTAGCCAAGGAAGCTCAAGCTCATGAATTTATTAATGAATTACCTGAGAAATATGAAACCTCGGTAGGAGAACGTGGAGTCCAGCTAAGTGGTGGAGAGAGACAAAGAATTGCAATAGCAAGAGCTTTTCTCTCTGACCCGAAAATTTTAGTTCTCGATGATGCATCATCTGCGATTGATGCCCAAACTGAGGAGAAGATACAAAAAGCGATTTATAAAATCCTTCGTGGTCGAACTACATTAATTATTACTCATAGATTAAGTCAAATTAGGTGGGCAGATTTAATAATCGTGCTAAATAAAGGGGAAATAGTAGCAAAAGGTTCTCACAAAGAGTTATTACAATCTTCCGAAGAATATCGAAAAATTTTCATCAAAAGATTTGATAAAACTTATTCAGAATTAATGGGAGAGGAAGCATAATGACTTATTATGGATTAGATGCTGAGGAATATGATAGAATTTATAGTGATAAGGAATTAATCTCTCGTATAATCAAATTATTCAAACCATACCGTAAATCAATGGTTATTATCATTGTTTTCATGGCTATAAATTCATTTAGTTTTGGAGCACTTCCATTATTAACCCGAGAGATAATTGAACGATTAGACCAATCTAACTACATCATCCCGTTTATAATCTTAATAATTCTTGTTTCACTTGGTTTAAATCTACTATATTTCATCTTTACTGTATTAGTCCGAGCAATTATGTTTAGAATTGTTTCTGAATTAAGTTACGAACTACGTTTCAAATTAAACTATGCTATCCTTTTACAAGATCTTTCATTCTTTGACAAATATCCCACAGGGAAAATTGTAAGTCGAATTAATAATGACGGGACCCGTTTTGGGGAGATGATTAATATAAGTGTTAACGGACTGGCTTCATTATTAATTTTAATTGTTGTTATTATACCTATGTTAATGATCAATGTTTTAATATCTTGTATTATATTTATTGTGCTCCCATTTTTGTTTTTACTTACTTTATCGTTTAGAAAAATTGTCAGAAAAAAAACATTACTCGGTCAAAGATCTTTAGCAAATGTAAATGCTTTTGTACAAGAAACTATGAGTGGGATCCAAATCGCTAAAACCTTTCGACAAGAAGAGAAATTATTAAAGGAATTTGAATTCGTTAACAAACAAAATAAAAAAGTGAATATAGGGAAAGATCTAGCCATGAATATGCTATGGCCGTTAATAAATACTGTTATATACATCCTCTATGGAATTTTTCTATATTTCGGTGGAAATGCGATATTTCTACAAACCATAAGTGTAGGAGATTGGTATTTAATTTATCAAAGTTTTGGTTTGCTTTTTAATCCATTAATTCAACTGGTAAATTTTTGGCCACAGTTTCAACAGGGATTGAGTGCTGCTGAAAGAATATTCAGCCTTGAAGACGCTGAGGCTGATATTGATGAAGGAGATTATGTGTTTACTAATATTAAAGGAAAAATAGAATTGAATAATTTGAATTTTAGTTATATACCAGGGAATCCAATATTTGAAAACTTTAATTTAACTATTGAACCAGGTGAATCTGTTGCGATTGTAGGACATACAGGAGCAGGTAAAACAACTCTAGCTAGAATTTTATTAAGGTTATATGAATTTCAATCCGCGGATGATTCAGTAAAAATAGATGGTAAAAGCATCAGAGATTTGAAATTAAACGAGTATCGTCGACAAGTAGGGTATATTGGACAAGTACCATTTTTGTGGAATGATACGATTGAGAACAATATCAAATATGGATTACCAAACGCTTCTCATGAGGAAATATTATCTGTTTTGAAACAATCAGGTGGTGTAGAATGGGTAGAGGACTTAGATCATGGATTAAACACGCAAATTATGGAAAGAGGAAAGGTATTATCAATGGGTCAAAAACAATTACTTGTATTTGCTCGAGTATTACTACAAAATCCTTCCATCCTTATTTTAGATGAAGCTACGGCATCGGTTGATCCTTTTACAGAAACTAAAATTCAGGAAGCTATGGAAAAAGCTATGGAAGGACGAACTACCATAGTCATTGCTCATAGGCTGGTAACTGTTCGACATGTTGATAGAATAATAGTACTTGATAATGGAAGGATAATGGAAGAAGGAAACCATTTAGAACTAATGAAAAAAGGAGGGTATTATGCAAAGCTTTACAACACATACTTCAAACATCAGAGTTATGAATTCCTTGAAGAACACAAACCAAAAAAAATAAAGGATTTTGAGAAATCTAAAGTCTGATTTGAACGAAATTCCCTCTAATTTTCATAATCTAATTAAATTTATTAAAATTTGTTTAGTTTCTTAAACCTTTAATTTTTTTCATGTTCAAAAAGGTCAATTTTGAAGAGCTATACTTTCCTAATCGATCATAATGTATGGTTCTGACGATTGAAAAAAATAAATCTGTCCCAAACTGTGCAAAATGTCGAGAATAACCCATCTGTAAAATTTCAGATGTATGAATCTAATAAATTGAATGGGAAATATTATGGATCCAGATCATTTCCAAATATTTTATGTCGAAAACCGATAAATTTTCATAAAAATGTTTATATAATTTTATTTCTTTTTTTTTTACTCAGTTGAAAAAAATTTGAAAGTAAAATTTGAAAGTGTTTAATAATGGATGGTTCTGTCTTAGTTATTGGTGGAGGGATCGCTGGAATACAAACATCCTTAGATTTAACTGAATTAGGTTTTAAAGTATTTTTAGTGGAATATACACCTTCAATTGGGGGGAGAATGGCTCAGCTTGATAAAACTTTTCCTACAAATGATTGTAGTTTATGTATTCTTGCTCCTAAGATGGTTGAAGTATTCAGAAATCCTAATATTGAGTTAATGACATATCATGAAGTTCAAAAAGTTTTTGGAAAACTTGGAAATTTTACTGTTACAGTGCTGAAAAAACCTCGTTATATTGATGAAACAAAATGTAAGGGTTGTGGAGATTGTGCTTCCAAATGTCCCAAGATCGAAACTCCCAATATTTTTGATATGAATTTAGGCAAGAGAAAATCAGTTTATATTCCATTTACTCAGGCTGTTCCCCCCGTATATTTAATCGATCCTAACATGTGTTTATTTTTAAATAAAGGAGTTTGTGGAGTTTGTAAAAAAACCTGTGAAGCTGAAGCAATAGATTTTGAGCAGAAACCATTAGAAATTGAATTAAATGTTGGTGCCATTGTTGTGGCAACTGGCTACGATGTATTTGGAGAGGAATTATCTTCAAGATGGGGTTATAATTATAAAAATGTAGTCAATGCGTTAGAATATGAAAGAATGTTATCGGCATCTGGTCCGTTTGGGGGTCACATTCTCAGACCAAGTGATGAAAAAGAACCAGAAAAAATAGCATTCATTCAATGTGCAGGTTCAAGAGATTTGCATGAAGGTATTCCTTATTGTTCTAGTGTATGTTGTATGTATACGAGTAAAGAAGCCATAATTACTAAGGAACATTCCGAACACTCACAATGTTTTGTTTTTAGACATGATATACGCGCTTTTGGAAAGAATTTCTATGAATTCACTCAAAGAGCTCAAGAAGAATATGGTGTCCAATATTTTCAGACCAAAGTTAATAAAATCATAGAAGACCCAGTAACTAACGATTTGATTATTCATTATGAAGACCTAAAAACAGGAAAGTTCAATGATTTTAAAGCAAACTTAGTAGTACTGGCTTCACCATTAGTTCCTTCAAAAGGAACCAAGCAGTTAGCTGAAATTTTAGATATTGAAGTTGATAATTACAACTTCTTCAAGGAAAAAAATTATTTTAACAAATCATTATCTTCCAGAGAAGGCATTTTCTTAGCGGGATTTTGCCAAGGACCAATGGATATCCCAGAGACTGTCGCTGATGCTAGTGGAGTAGCTTCCCAAATCGCAACTTTACTAAAATCCTCTAAATTTACAGAAGTCAAAGAAAAAGTATTTGAAATTCCGGAGAAAGTAGTAAAGATGACGGATGATCCAAGAATTGGTGTATTAATTTGTCATTGTGGAATTAATATCGGGAAATATATTAATATTCCTGAGGTTATAGAACATATTAAAACATTGCCTAATGTGGTATTTTGCGAAGATAATCTTTATTCTTGTAGCTCTGATTCTCAGCAACGAATTAAAGAAGTAATTACGGAATATAACTTAAATAGATTTATTGTAGCATCTTGTACACCACGAACACATGAATCTCTATTTCAAGAAACTTGTCAAGAAGCAGGATTAAATAAATATCTGTTTGAGATGGTAAATATACGCGATCAGTGTTCCTGGGTACACATGACAGAAAAAGAAAAAGCTACGGAAAAAGCTAAAGATTTAATAAGAATGGGA
>SMTZ1_10003671_pt1 | contig 15445 bp, 14 predicted proteins | sample DeeMarSWOR136_30_FD_25667 | JGI IMG/M metagenome (IMG submission 25667)
GACCAGCAGCAGCTCGGCTCGCCCGAATACCGGGCCAAACGGCTGTTCATGCGCGACTTTGTAAACCTGCTGAATGATATGGGTGCATACGAGGTTGCCCGCCAGTACGAATGGTGGACATGCAAGAGCCAGCCCAACTGCCTTAAAAGAAGTAATACCGAAGGCGACCCGTCCGGCGGACTGGTGGCGGTCGATTTCCGGGCCGGTCTGGCTCTGCTGCCCTTTTTGCCGATGAGCCCGGGCGATTTCAAGCTGATATTAAAAGGGCTTTTCCGAGGCTCGCTCGTGCAGTTCGACCGCGGAAGTACAAAAAAGCTTCAGCGATTTATCGAGGCAAACAATGAAGAGTTCGCCGATATGGGCCAAATGCTCGAAGAGCTAAAAGGCGTCGAATGTACATATCGAAATTCGGTTCCGGACATTACACATAATCACTTGAAGCTGTTTTGTAGCCCGCGCCTGTGGTCGACGATGATGGATAGCGCGGTCACGGGCTGGAAGGTGCGAAACCTTGTCGATGAACAGCACGAACAAAAAGTACGAAGCAGCAAGGTTTCAATCCTGTTATTTTACATCATTGGCGTGATACCTTTTTTGGGTAAATTGATTCGACGGGTCTGGGCCCGTCCGGATTGGCGAAAGCACTACGCCGCGATGCTGACAAGCAGCGGGTATCTTATAAGGGCAATCCGGGCAAGGATTGCAGAGAAAATGATTGTCTGGCACAGGGCGGGACGCCTCGACGAAAAGCACGCACAAAAGGTCGCCGATTCTTTCGTGCGGTTCCTATGCCATTTGCCTCTCTCGATTCTTCCTGTCGGCCTGCACAGATTCCTGACCGACGGCAAATTCGCAAGAGAAAAGCTGATTTACATATTCATGCGTCCAATCAAGCTGTACTTCAGCCGCAGGCTCCGTGAGCAGTGGATGCGGGATATGGTGGCCGAGGGCGGAAGAAAACATATTCTGACCGAGGAGGACGCTGAAACAATCCTTTCGCAGTTGAACGAACGCTATATACAACGTTATCTTATCAGCCTCGTTGTGCACTTATTGACTCTACCCGTCACCCAGATAGTCTCAGTCATCGTGGCCTGGATATATTACCAAAGGACCGGCAATGAAATCGGGGCCGGGGGAATAATCGTACTGTTCCAGATAATTCCGATTTCGCCGGGTTCAATTTGCAGGGGATTGTGGGCCGTCGGGATTGCAATATATGACCGGGACTTCAAGAATTACAATATCGCGGTCTTCTTAAGCTTTATGAAGTACATCGGCTATCTGGCGTTTCCGATTCAGATGACGTATCGCTATCCCGCATTAGCCAGATTTATGGCTGCTCATTGGTCAACGGAAGCTGTGCATATTGTGCCGGTGTTCGGCGAGCATGGGGCGCTGCTGGAACATTGGGTGTTCCGGCTGTTCTATAACTGGCCTTTGACGATACGGCGGCGAATGCGAAAACGAACGGAGATGCGTGAATCAATCAAGCCGCGATACTGGCACGTTGGTCTCTGGGCGGTGGTGGCGGCATTCAGCCTCGGCTCTGTGGATTATAACTATCTTCAAAATGTCGGGAATACGCCGGGCCTGGGCGATATCTGGTATTTTGTGGTGCTGGTGCCTGCGGCCTGTGGGGTAATGGTTACATTGGGCTGCGGCGGGGCGAGGTTGTGGAAGCGGATAGTGGCGGCCGTGATATGCGGTATCGCGCTGGGGGTGCTGTATCCAACCGTGTCGGCTACGCTGGTGAAGGAAATGGCTGCGGTTGAAATTGTGAAGGCCTGCGCATGGCGGGTGTTCATCTTCGCAATGCTGTCAACTTTGGGGGCGATAGTTACAGAATTGGTCCTGCCTGAGCCGAAGGCACAACATTAAGGGCATCTCGCGAATCGCAAAATGCGAATCGCAGGTTGAGGCCGGGAAGGCCGGCGTTGTTAATAGGGCATAAGGGAGAAGGGAAATAAAAAATCAAAACGCAAATATCAAAACTACATATCAAAATTCAAAATTATCCACAGTACCTATTGCTGAAATTGCTGTAGGATATAGTGTTGAAAAAATTACACAAGTGGCAGTAGAAGTAAACGAAATGCAAGGCAAAAGGCTATTAAAAAAGATATGGAATAATAGGAATTACCATAGGAACGGAGCCTAAAATCTGCACCTTTTCTTTTAAAAAAATTAGGTGATATACTTAACAAAACTTATTTTTGGTTATTTTAAGTGCGTATTAAGGAGAAGCGGTTCTTTGTGTGTTGGGAAGTGGAAGGAGCGGTCGGCAAAATCAAATGGAGAATCGCAGCGGTGGACGGCAACGTGATGGTTAGGGCAAATCAGGACCATGTTTTGGAGGACATCGCGGCCGCCCCTGCTTAACCATTGCAAGTGATGGCCCTGACATAGTAACTGGCCGTAGTTATCGCGAGGGGCCCATCGGCATATCTGGCATTTACCTTTGTAAGTAAGCTGAAGTTTATCCACTAAATGTTTGTTTCTGGCAGGGGCTTTTTGATATAGATATTCAAGCCTTTTTTTGGTAATGCCAGACGGTTCATCGAGCAAGAAGTTTTTGATAGTTTTTGAATCTCCAAGAAAGAGCTCGGCTTCGAGTTTGTCTTCGGGTAAGAGGCGGGCGCGAGGTTCGAGGGAGAGTTTTTTAGATGCTTTAAGCAAACAGTTATGGTCGTGGAGTGAAATTGACCGGACGGCAGCTTTTCCCTGAAAAGCACGGCCGAGGATTTTTGCATCGGTCTTACATGACAAAGACCTGATTAGGTCTTCAGCATTGGATTGGCCTTCAATTTGGAAATACTTAGAGGAAGTGAGATCGCCCCATACTCTGTAACGGCCGTATATAAATTTGATTGGGTTAATCGTTTTGGCCTTAACTACAAGTTTGGCAACAATAGCATATCCGCCGCGTTTATTGCGTGTAAAGGCCCATAAGGTGTCGTCAATTTCGATGCTGTGCATGAGTGGATTAATCTGGTTCAGATGGTAACCTGCGCCCATGTCCAAATCGCGCTTATAGTTATCCGGTCTCCAGTAGTACAAAAGCGGCATTGGCAAACCTTTCGGAAATCTCTATTTTGGTATGTAATAATATAGCAGAAGATGGAAACGGAATCAACAATATGCAGAGCAAACGGTTAAAGAGTTGTCAATCTTAGTCAGTCAGGGGAAACAGGGGCAACGAGTGCATAGTATCTTCGGTGAAGGTGTGAATCCACGTATGCAAAAGATACGGGATGGACTTAACGCTTTGGGTTTGCTAAGTGATGAGATTTTGACAGATGGTACGCCGCGTATTGTGTACGGGGTGAATCTTGTGAGTAATGTGACGGATTATATCCTTGGTATCAGCAAAAAAGCGAAATATTATCTGCCAAGACGCGATGCCCAGCATATAAGCCAAAAGATATCTTCTTGGTGGCTGGAAAGGTGGGTGCGGGGCCGAGTTAAACGTAATGATACGCTGGAAAAAATCGCGAGACACACTTTAGTGCACCCAATTCGACATGGGGGAAGAGTTGAACTGCCGAGAGCAGATATTGAACAGGAACTTTTATTCGAGGATTGCTGAATCGGTCAGCGGTCGGTGTCTACTGGTTCCCTACCGAAGGCTTGCAGGGATTCGGATTCGGATACGGGGGGATGTGTAATTGACTATTTACTATTGACGATTGATAATTTGGAAAATTGAGAATTTAGAATGTAGAATTACGAATTGGAAGGGAGAAGGGAAAAGGGAGAAGGATGAATAGCGAATCGCTCGGCGAAACAAATTCGAAGATAAAAACCCCGGCCAGAGACCGCGGCTAAATATAACAACAAATCCCCCCAGCACAGGTCTGGGGGCTAAATACGCTCGACGCGGTACGTCGATTTTTTGCGAGGTTTTAGGGATTTTGGGGGAAATTGGTGATTTTCGGCCGGTTTTGTATCTTTTTATTTCTTGAGATTAGTGCGAATTTGTGCGATAATGGTGCGCCCCTTTCCTGTGGGCATGGGCGGGTTATTATACGGCAACCAAAAGTAAATGGAAAAACCGTCCAAAAATGATAAAACATTTTGAAGAGTTCTACAGCAGGTATGAAAATGTGAAACGTCTCAGACAACAATCTTGCAAGGAGTGTTGATAAAGAAGAAAGGAGTCAAGAATGAATCCTGAAGCCTTGTCCTCAACGCTAAACAAGATGGTCAATCACAGGCGCCTTCGAAAACTGCTGGTCAAAAAGGCAGATAATTACATCTATAAAAGCCTCGTCAAAGAAGATAATCAAGACCTGGAACAGGTGAAGCTCAAAAGATACCAGTTCCTTTCGGCCATGCTTTACTGCATCGTGAAAAATATAAATAAAGGCCATGTCTCGCCTGCAATCGTTAGAAAAATAATCAACGTGCTGGTCGAGAATAATCTCATTCGGCAGGGCTACAGTTACAATCAGGCGATGGAAGAATTCGAAAAAGAATACGGCGAACCGCCGCCGACTTTTATCGTCTTTTCACCGACCCAAGTATGCAACCTGAGGTGCATCGGCTGTTACGCCTCGTCGGAGGCAAACAAACAGGCGACGGTCCCTTATCCCTATGTAGACAGAATCATCGGGGAAACCTACGAGCGCTGGGGCAGCCGATTTGTTACCATCAGCGGCGGTGAACCCTTTATGTATAAAAGCGAAGGCAAGACGCTTATGGATATTTTTCAAAAGTACAACGATATGTTCTTTCTGGTATATACAAACGGCACGCTGATTAACGAAGAGACGGCGGCAAAGCTTGCAAAGTCTGCAAATGTAACACCGGCAATATCGGTCGAAGGCTTCGAAGAGCAAACCGACCAGAGAAGAGGGGCCGGCATTCATAAGAAAATCCTCGGTGCCTTCGAACGGCTGAGAAAGGCCGGCGTGCCCTTCGGCATCTCGGTGACGGCTACAAGTAAGAATGTGGATTTGCTGCTGGAAGATGAATTCTATGATTTCTACTTTGCCGGGCAGGGCGCCTGCTATATGTGGGAATTCCAGTTGATGCCCATCGGCCGAGGTAAAGACGAGCTCGACTTAATGGTCAGGCCGCAGGAGAGACTGCAGCTATACAGGAAATGGGAACAGCTACTGAGCGAAAAGAAATACTGCATCGCCGACTTCTGGAACAGCGGAGTACTTTCCAGGGGCTGCATCGCCTACGGCAGAAGCGGGGGATATATCTATATCGACTGGCACGGCAATGTAACGCCGTGTGCGTTTATTCCATACTACGTCGATAATATCTACGACCTGTACAATAACGGCAAAACGCTTTCGGACGCACTATTTTCGGATTTTATGAAAAGCGGCCGAAAATGGCAGTATGAATACGGGCTCGACAACTGGAAACAACCAAAGAACTGGCTGATGCCGTGCTCGATAAGAGACCATTACGAAATTTTCAGAAAGTCAGTCCTTCCGAAATATGCCAGGCCCGAAGACGAAAAGGCCAAAGAAGCCCTTGAATCCGAAGAATATTTCGAGGTGCTGAAAAATTATGACCAGGAACTCCAAGGATTAACAGAGAAAATCTGGACAAAAGAGTATTTAAATGTATATTAGGCCCAGCCTGACTGCCGTTGTTCTGTTTTTGTAAAGACGCCGGGTGCCGGATATGTTGTTTGGAGCATGTATTAATTATGTCAGAAGATTATAACTGCCTGTGTGACGAGTTTTATCTCGATATGCATATCAATACCGAGCTTGACCTGCCGACCGAGCGGGACACGATTCTTGCCTTCTTCGAGCGGATCCAAAGACAATTTCCTTCGATGTGCAGCTTCTACAGGCGCGAAGAAAACGAGTACTGTCTGGAAGAGGACCGCGATGCCGGCAGTTACCGGTGGATTAGTCTGGAATCAGACCGTATCGGCTCCGGCGTTGTGAATCCGGCCAACCTCGAAGCAGCTTACAACCAGGACAGACTGGTTCTGGAACTGGCGCCGTATATGCTCGGTGTAAACCATCTGGATATCGATTCACTGGACGTTACATTCGCTATGGATTTTGATTATAGCGGCAGCCATGACGAGATTATCGCCGAGGCTCTTTTCAGCTCTAATCCTCTTAGCTGTCTTCTGGACCTGCCGTGTGCCAGTCCTATCGGCTTTTCACCGGCCGTGGTGGTGGCGCTTTCGGAAGACTGCCGTACGCAGGCGCGAATCGGCGTGGAGTCAAAAACAAGCGTAGTAGAAAGCCGAAAACACAAGGACAAATCAGACGAGGCTATAAGTCTTTTCTTTACAATCCGACAATATCCTTCAAGTACGGAAAAATTTGACGCGCTTAGCTCTTTCGAATATCAATGCCGACTGGCGAAGGAACTGATGGCTGAAAAAATTATCCCGAACTTCGTACAACCCCTAACCAGTGTTATCGCACAAAAACGCTTAACATAAGATTATAATAAGGTACTCAAATGGCTATCGAGGCACCCGTAAGCAAATTCAGAAGAAACAATGGTAAACTTTATATAGTCGCCTGCCTCGGATTTGCAATGTGGCTGGGATATGACGGCTACTTTAACCAAAAATTCATTGAAAAGCACTCGTCCGACGGTAAACCGGACGGCACTCTGGTCTTTAATCAAAAGGTGCCGATTTTTCTTATTGGTATAGCGGTGCTCTTAGGTATGCAGCAGTTCACGATCAGAAATAAAAAACTTATCGCCGGCGAAAAGGAACTTATCTTCAGCGATAAGGACAAGATTTCTTACGATTCCATCCAGCAAATAAACAAAACAAATTTTAAGTCGAAGGGTTATTTTTTAATCACGTACAAGGAAGAAAACGGCAAAGAAGTGGACCGTAAAATAAGCGACAGGCAATACGACAACCTGGAAGCCATATTGGACCACTTAGTAGCAGAAATAACTTGAACATTATCACAAGGGAATTTAGAATTTATTAGCTAACCGCAATAGGCTGCAAATATGAGCTGTTGCGGTTTATCTTTGGGATTCGGATTGTACAGGGATTTTCGAAAAGTGAGTTGAAATGAATTATTGTGTTGTAGGATTACAGTGGGGAGATGAGGGCAAAGGCAAGATTGTTGATATTCTGGCCGAGAAGAGCGATATCGTCGTTCGTTACAACGGCGGGGCCAATGCCGGCCATACGGTTGTGGTAGGTGACAACAAGTTTGCCCTGCACCTTTTACCCAGCGGTTCGGTTCGGCCGGGTACTACCTGTGTTATTGCAAACGGCGTAGCACTGGACCCGGAAACACTAATCGGGGAAATCGAGACATTAGCCCAAAAAGATATTACGCTCAACGGCCGGCTTTTTATCAGTGAAAATGCGCACTGCGTAATGGATTATCACAAGATGGAGGACCAGCTTCGGGAAGAATCCCTGGGAAAAAACAAGATCGGGACAACCGTTCGAGGCATCGGCCCCTGTTACGCAGATAAAGTCGGCAGGAGCTATGCCGTGCGTTTTGGTAACCTGCTTGATACGGAGAATTTAAAAACCAAACTTGAAAATATCGTGGCCTATAAGAACAAACTTTTTTCGGCCCTTTATAACGCAGAGCCGATAGGTGCCGAGGTGATTTTTGAAAAGTGCAAAGCCTTTGCAGAGAAACTCGCACCTTTTGCAGCCGATACAACGCAGCTTCTGCACAAATCGATTGCCGAGGGCAAGTCAATTCTGTTCGAGGGCGCGCAGGGTTCCATGCTGGATTTGGACCACGGTACATTTCCATTTGTAACCAGCTCGAACTCGAGCTCTCTCGGTATGCCGGCTGGCTGCGGTGTGCCAGCCAAAAATGTAGACAAATTCATTGGTGTAATTAAGGCCTACACAACAAGGGTGGGTGCCGGGCCATTTCCTTCGGAGCAGGACAACGATATCGGCCAATACATTCGCGATAAGGGAAACGAATACGGAACGACCACGGGCAGGCCCCGCCGATGCGGCTTCTTCGACGCAGTGCCCGTATCCTACGGCATAACGGTTGGTGATATTGACTGCATCGCTTTACTGCATCTTGATACTTTGAGCGGCTTAAAAGAACTAAAAATCTGCAAAGCATACGAAATAGACGGACAGGAAACTTCCTTTTTCCCGACAAATGAAGCCAAACTGTCCAAGGCACGTCCTGTTTACGAAACCGTGGCTGGCTGGGACGAGGAAATAACCGATGTCATCGATTTCAACGATTTGCCTGTGAACGCACAAAACTACGTCTGCCGAGTCGAAGAAATGACCGGAAAGCCTGTTACAATCATCGGGGTCGGACCAAAACGAAACCAGACAATTTTCAGATAATTGACAATAAAAGCGAAAAGCTGAAACGCAAAACAAAAAACTGCAACCTGCTGATTTCAAAGTTCCATAATTTTTTCGCTCTTAATTCTAATGCAAAGCTTCGACGAAAAACTTGAAAGAACCGCCAAGCGGCTCGGGCTGACGCTTGAGCAGATGCCCCGCCATATTGCCATCATTATGGACGGCAACGGCCGATGGGCCCAGAAAAAAGGATTGCCCCGGGGGGAAGGTCATCGGGAAGGTGGAAAAACCGTCGAGAAGATAGCTCAATGCTGCGTCGATTTCGGCATGGAATCTCTGACCATATATTCGTTCAGTATAGAAAACTGGGAAAGACCAAAAGCTGAAGTCAATACCCTTATGCACCTTTACTCTCAATACCTTGTGGGGATTCGTCCTACGGTAATGAAAAATAACGTAAAGCTGATTCACCTCGGCCGACTGACCAACCTGCCGGCAACGGTAAGAAAAGAGCTTACAAAAACCATAGAGATAACGGCCGGAAACACCGGTATGACACTTGCCCTTGCCCTAAATTACGGCGGGAGGACTGAAATCGCGGACGCAGCGCAAAAAATTGCACGACAATACAAAAAGGGACAACTGAGGCTGGAAGATATTAACGAAGAGTGCATAAGCCAACATCTCTACACGGCCAGCCTGGCCGACCCGGACCTTTTGATACGCACGGCAAACGAAATGCGAATCAGCAACTTCCTGCTCTGGCAAATTTCATACAGCGAATTCCACGTTACCAAAACTCTCTGGCCCGACTTTAGAAAAAGGGATTTGGAAAAAGCAATACTGGACTACGCACAACGGGACAGACGCTTCGGCACGATCAAAAGCGTATCCCCTGAATCGTGATGCGTTTTCCCGAACGGAATATGAGAGATTATGCTCAAACACAGACTGCTTTACGGCACATTGATGACGGCATTGTTTGCCGGTATAGTCGTTTTTGACGGGTGGCTGGACGGTACCCTCACCGCCGGCGCTGCCGACAAAAGCATACAGGCAACAGTATTCTATATTCTTGTTGCGATAATGGTAAGTCTTGCGCAACTGGAACTTTCCAAACTTGCAGCGGCCCGGAATCTCAAGATTTTCACCCCCGTTGCAATAATTATATCCATCCTGTTTGCCGGTACATGGTATTGGCTGCAATTGATCAAAATTCGTCCGATGATTTATATATCAATACTCTCAACTTTTACGCTGGCGGCACTGTTTCTATATCAATATCTTCGATATGGGACCACCGGTGTAATTGCCAATTGTGGAGCAAATTATTTATCAATTATTTATATCGGTCTTTTTTGCGGCTTTGTAGTGGGTATCCGGATTGAATTCGGGCTTTGGGCCCTTCTTATGTTCATATTTGTCATAAAGTCCGCTGATATAGGGGCATACACAGCGGGGACCCGGTTTGGAAAACACAAATTTTCGCCCAAAATCAGCCCCGGCAAGACATGGGAGGGCATGGCCGGTGCCGTGGCAGGGGCAATAATAGTCAGCCTTCTATTTGCCATAACTTGTGATATAATGGGATTGTGGTCTTCAGTAATCTTTGGCTTTTGTTTTGCCTTTATAGGCCAGGCCGGTGATCTGGTCGAGTCTATGATAAAGCGGGACGCTGAGCAAAAGGATTCTTCGAACAACGTTCCCGGCTTCGGTGGAATACTGGACATTATGGATTCACCTGTGTTTGCGGCACCGTTTGCATACTTGTTTTTTATGTCTCGTGCCACCGGATAGAGCAAGACTGTGGAAGTTAGGATACAATTAGAATCAGTTAGGAAGCTGCCCGAATTGTACGGCCCGGCCGACAGTCACCTTCGACTTCTACGCAAATCCCTTGACGTCAAAATCACGGCCCGTCAGGCCAATTTAATAATCAGCGGCAGGGAGAAAAATGTCAACAAGGCCGCCGAGGTTATCGACAGGATGCAAAAACACCTCATCAAGGGCAGGCCGCTGACGGAAAAAGACATAGCCGGCTTTATCGCCCAGGACGATTCACCTGAGAGCAGCACAACCAGCGAAGCAGTTACCGTTTTTTCAGGCAAAAAGGTGATTGAGCCGACCACCAAGGGACAGCTAAAATACATCGACACAATGCTTGCGAACGACCTTACGTTTTGTATAGGACCAGCGGGCACGGGCAAAACATACCTTGCCGTCGCAGTTGCGGTCTCCATGCTGAAGAAGAAACAAATCAGGAGAATCGTACTTGCCCGGCCGGCCGTGGAGGCTGGAGAAAAACTCGGGTTCCTTCCGGGCGATATCCAGGCAAAGGTAAATCCATATCTTCGGCCTCTATTTGACGCGCTCGAAGATATGATGGACTTTGCTCAGATGAAAAAATTTATGGAACTGGATATTATCGAAATCATTCCACTTGCCTTTATGCGGGGGCGAACATTAAACGAAGCGGTCATTATCTGTGACGAGGCCCAAAACACGTCGCCACTGCAAATGCTTATGGTCTTGACAAGACTGGGTCACGGCTCGAAAATGATAATTACCGGCGATATAACACAGATTGACCTGGAACGAGGACAGAAAAGTGGAATGGTCGAGGCGATTGCCACGCTGCGACGAATCAAGGGTATTGCCTGTGTAGAGCTTACCCGAAGAGATATTGTAAGGCACCGGCTGGTCCAAAATATAGTGCGGGCTTACAGAAAAAAGGAAAAAGACAAAAGCAAGGTGCGAACGGGCAGCGCATAGAAAAAACATCTATTGTTTAGTTTTTTCTTTTCGCTATAGAAGGACAAACAAATGCGGCTGTTTAAGAAGACAAGTCCACGGCGAAATCAGGTACGCAGGAATATAGCCGGCGAGCATTTCCTGCAAATCAGCCGGCTTGCGAACGCACATAATCTGGTCTCGGGTCTGCTACTGCTGCTTTTCGTCGCCCTTTGCACTTCCATTCTTTCCTTCGAGCAAATCCAGGAACACAACTATCGCGACCTGACACCGATGATAGTAATAGTGGCGTTGATTTCCGTAGCATCGACTTTCTATATCTATCACTACCAGAGACGGATTATACAAAACCATGTCAGGGCGATGGTACTGGCCGGGATGTTTTGCCTGTTGTTAGTCACTACCAAACTTGGTGTCGTGCTCACAAAGCAAAGCTCATGGGCCACCGGCACCGCTGTTACGGCAGCAATCATTCTTGCAATCGCTTATGACCAGCGTTTTGCAATAGGCATGAGCATATTCTACGCGGCACTGGCCTGTTTTGCGGCCCCCCCGGCCGACATAAACCTGTTTTTAATCATGTCAGCAGGTATCTTTAGCTGCTGTTTTTCGCTGACTGAAATCCGCACGAGAATGAAACTGCTGGAGGTAAGCACCCTTGCCACCGTAATAGTATTCATAACGTCTATTTCGCTGGACTTCATGGCGAAAAAACCGACGGGCAATATCTTCGTAAACGGCGGCTGGCACGCACTTGCAACATTTCTGGTGGGGCTGTTCATACAAAGTCTGCTGCCGGTCATCGAAAAGACATTCCGAATAGCAACGAGCATGACGCTGTTGGACTACAGCGACGCCAACCAGCCATTGTTGAAAAGACTGGCGATGGAAGCACCGGGCACATTCAGCCACAGCCTGTTAGTCGGCTCTATATCCGAGGCCGCCGCTGAGTCAATCGGTTGTAACGGCCTTTTGTGCAGGGTGGGGGCATATTACCACGACATCGGAAAAATCAATAAGCCCGGCTACTTCGTGGAAAACGAAATAGGTTCGGTGAGCCGGCATGGTGAGCTATCGCCGGCGATGAGCCAGTTGATTATCGTGGGGCACGTTAAAGACGGAATAGAAATGGCCAAGGAATACAGCCTTCCTGCGGTGCTTCGCCAATTCATCGAAACACATCACGGCACTACTCTGGTAGAATACTTTTTCAGTGAGGCCAAAAAGAAAAAAGACGGCAAACATTCTCCCCCTTCTGAAAGTGAATTTAGATACGTTGGCCCAAAGCCACGAACAAAAGAAGCCGCCATTGTAATGCTGGCCGACACGGCAGAAGGTACCGTCAGGTCCATGCCCGGAGAATTGACCCCGACAAAAATAGAAACCGCCGTGCATAACGTAGCTATGAAGCGGCTTCAGGACGGGCAATTCGACGAGTGCGAACTGTCTCTTCGGGAATTAAGCCAGATAGAGGCAAGTATATCGAAAACACTTGCGGCACACCATCACGGGCGGATCGCATATCCTAAAGCAGCCGATGAAGGCGGAGATGAACAATCCCAATCCGAGCAAAACGGCAGAATAAAATAATAAATAATGATGGCCCCCGCCAAACAAGAGCAAGATATAATCGTCCAAATCGCCACAAATTTCGATGGTCCTGACGTTAATATTACGGGGCTAAAGAAACTGGTTAAAACCGTCTGCAATCGTTTCAAGCTCGCAAAAGCAACGGTCGGTATTGCGATAGCAAATAATGCTGAAATAAAAAGGTTAAACAAACAGTTTCTATCCCGCGATGTCACTACGGATTGTCTGAGTTTTAACCTATCGGACGGACAGGACCTTCTTACCAAGCGCAGGGCTGACAAACAGCAAGAAAAAAGCGTTCCCGGGACGAGAACCCGTAAAATATTCGAGGTGGTCGTTAACGGTGAAAGGGCCGTCAAGGAGGCAAAAATCAGGGGGCATTCAACGGAAGCGGAACTGGCACTTTATGTAACACACGGCCTGCTGCATAATATGGGATTTGACGATGCCACGAAGGCCGGTGCAAAAAAAATGCACGATACCGAAGACGAAATTTTACAGGAACTCGGCTACGGTTTGGTATATAATAAGAGCATAAGAGCACAAGAACATAAGAAGGCAGCGACAGAGATGACACGAGGTGCTCGAAAAAAGGATTTGAAAGGAAAGTAATTGAGTCTTGGCTGGATTGTTTTACTGATTTGCGTGCTGGCCGGTGCGACATTATTTTTTTCCGTCAACGCGATAGCGCTTAGAATATTTTCACGCGCTAAACTTCACGAGGCATTCAAGGCAGTCAATAAGGAAGAACGGGCCGACGCTCTTGTGGAAAACGGTGAAAAACTGATTCTGGCCTGCTCGCTTTATCGGCTCATCCTGAATATGGTCCTGATGCTGGTTTTGCTGGATGTAATTACCAGGCTGCACAAAGACGGGCCTCAAATCATCGACTACCTACTTACGTTTATTGTTGCAGTGGTGATCTTTTCCATATTCAGCTTAGCCATTCCTCACGCGTGGGCGAAATATGCCGGAGAAAAGATTCTGTCCCGGACGTACAGGCTGCTGACAGTGACGGCGACTTTGTCCTGGCCGGTTCTTTATATATTCCAGTTGTATGACGGCTTTGTAAGGCGGCTGGCCGGCGTTGCCGAGACCACGCCCGAAGAGGAGCAGGAAGAAAAACAGGAAGAATTCCTGACCGACCTCGAGCAGCACAGGATGGATGGCGTGGTCGATAGGGAAGAGCAGGAGATGATTGAAAGCGTGCTTGAATTAGATGAAACAGCGGCCGATGAGATTATGACCCCGCGTACCGATATTACAGCGGTGGAGGTCAATTCCGATTTGCAGACGGTGCTGGATACCATCTCCGGCGCAGGGCATACGCGAGTTCCGGTCTATGAGGAGAATATTGATAAAATCATCGGCATGATTTACGCCAAGGACCTTCTCACTGAAATTGGGAAAGATTCGGCCGATTTCAAGCTGCGGGACAAAATGAGAGAGGCCTATTTTGTGCCTGAGACCAAGCCGCTGCGGACGCTGCTGCACGAATTTCAAAACCAAAAGCTCCATATTGCGGTGGTTCTCGACGAATACGGCGGCACGGCCGGTATTGTTACTTTAGAGGATATTATCGAGGAGCTGGTGGGCGAAATAACGGATGAATACGAAGAGACGCCGGCCGAGCCGATAAAGAAAATTGACCAAAATACCATTGAGGCCGACGCCAGAACATACGTTGACGACCTTAACGACCAGTTCGAATTGAATCTGCCGGAAGATGAGGATTATGACACCCTCGGCGGATTCGTCTTCTCGCACTTAGGCTACATTCCCAAGACCGGGGAAAGTTTCGATTACAAGGACCTGAAATTTACGATAGTTTCGGCTGAAGCACGAAGAATAAAACGCATCAAAATCACAAAAAGCGAAGAGCAATAACAAACGCCATTACAATGAATTAAGCAAGGCTGTATCAAACAAATTCATACATCGTGAAATTGAAGTAGTCGAATGGGATAACAGCATAAAGAGTAACTTGCGATTAATCCTTTTCATAATTATAATAAGAACATTTAGCGTACTTATAAGAGTCGGATTACCAACCACCTAAGAGACGAAAAAGGGAATAACAAATGCTAACACAAAAAGGCATCCTGGAACAGCTAAGTCAGAGAGCAGAAGAATTAAAACAGAACTTTTCCGTCCGAACCATAGGTCTCTTTGGCTCACTGGCCCGGAATGAGCATGACAGGGAAAGCGATGTTGACATTCTTGTGGATCTTGCCGAGCCGACATTTGACCATTATATGGATTTGAAATTTTATCTGGAGAGTCTGTTCGGCAGACAGGTCGACCTAGTAACAGCAGATACCATCAAGCCCCGCCTTAACGAAGTTATTAAAAGGGAAGTAATTTATGCCAAGGGACTATAAACAACAACTCGACGACATACTCCAATCGACAACTTTTATTCGAGAATACGTTAAGGATATGGACTACAAGGCCTTTGAAGCCGACAGAAAAACCCAGGATGCTGTTGTCCGAAATCTTGAGATTATCGGTGAGGCCGCACGAATTCTGCCTGACGAAGTCAGGAAAAAATCTTCAGAAATAGAATGGCATAAAATTATAGCCTTGCGGAACATCCTTATTCACGAATATTTTGGTGTCAATCTAAAAATTATCTGGGATGTTATCCAAAACAAGCTCGACGCATTGCAAACCACCTGCCGGAGATTGCTTTAGTCCTTAGAGTACAGTATGTGCAGATATTAACAAAGCCAGCGAAAGCGAACCGGGTAATACTGTAATGGTGGGTTTGTCTTCTCGCACTTAGGCTATATCCCCAAGACCGGGGAAAGTTTCGATTACAAGGACCTGAAATTTACGATT
>SMTZ1_10009468_pt1 | contig 15439 bp, 13 predicted proteins | sample DeeMarSWOR136_30_FD_25667 | JGI IMG/M metagenome (IMG submission 25667)
ACCTGCAAAAGGAGTCTGGTAAAGCCATCGAATTTCCCAAGGGACTGATGCGAATGATCCGGGTAACCCCAACCAAGATGGTCTATCACCATAACCGCAAGGGAATTAAAAATGCCCATTGGGAAAGAACATAAAGAGAGGGTCAAGTCTTCCCTTGGCTCATTTGATTAAATAAGTTGCCTCAGTAATAGAATTCATCTATGAAAATTGCAACCACGAAGAGCACGAAGAAATACGAACTAAATTAGGACGCAGATTCCCGCAGATAAACGCAGAAAAGAATGGGAGAGGGCAATGGTAATGAAGTATTGATTGAAAATCATGCTTAGCTCAAAAGCTGGCAAGCTTGCACGCTGGCCCCGAGGAATAAATAGTCTATTTGAATAAGATAGGGGGAGTCCATTAAATTACAATCTATCCTTAACAACTCAATGTTCTTTTTTTGAGTGTCGTCCTCACACCATCCTGCCAAAACTCACTCCTTCTTTCCACCCACCTCAGCCTTCAGACAAAGTTTTATTATGTTATTCATATTCATTTTTTGTATACCGCTATGTGATGTGTAAACATCTTGATAAAAAGTTTTATTTTTCATCCTCTTTCTTGCTTTTTGGCAAAATTAAGGATAAAATCTTTACAAAGTCAGCAAATATGTTCGGTTAAGTATCTGTTATAACCTGATTTGACAAAACATACATTAGACCGAAGGTGAATTATTGCTTATTAGTCAAGAAGTACATTTTGGAGAACCATTGATTGGCACTAATATTTGAATGGGATAATAGGAAAGCAAAAAGGAATATTGCAAAACATAAAGTTTCTTTTGAAGAAGCTTCAACTATATTTGGTGATCCGTTATCAATTACAATTGAAGATCCAACCCATTCATATCCTGATGAAGATCGATTTGTCACTATTGGATCATCATTTCGTGGTAAAATATTAGTAGTGGTACACTGTGATCAAGATGATACTATTCTTATCATTAGTGCACGAATTGCCACACGGAGGGAAAGGAAAGCTTATGAAGAAGGTAAATAGTCCACAAAAAAAAGTAGAGATGTTAGATGAATATGATTTTAGCCGTGGTGTGCGTGGTAAATACGCTGCTCGATATGCAGAGGGTAGTAATGTAGTGGTATTGGAACCAGATGTAATACAATTCTTTCAAAATGCTAAGGCAGTAAACCAAGCATTGAGAGCATTAGCGAAGATTATTCGTTCTCAAACTGAACAAAAATCATCTAAACGTCGTGCATAGAGGAACTATAGGATAGAATCGGGAGTCAGACAATGCATGAGGGGTAAATGAGGGGTCTTCCCTTGGCTCATTTATAAAATAAGCTAAGAATTATTTCAGTACGACAGTCACGGCAAGAGGAGGTTGATATTTATGAGAGCTAGAGATTTTGATAAAAAGTTTGATGAAGGCCAGGATATATCTAAATATCTTGATATATCAAAGGCAAGGCGATCCAAACAAGAACAAAAAAGAGTCAATGTAGATTTTCCCCTATGGATGATCCATTTGTTAGATAAAGAAGCGAAACGTCTCGGCGTACCTCGTCAGTCTATTATCAAGCTTTGGGTGGCAGAACGTCTAGAGAAAACTATATCATAGTTCTACAAAAGGGGGCAGATCTTTATTATTGACAAATGAAATAATTGATCACTTAATCCATTAAATCTTTTCATCAATTTTGCTTCATAATCACGCCTGCTAAAACTTTGCTCCTCTTACTTACGCATACTTTTAACAAAAGAATTAGGGGTCACATATGAAAGGGCACTCTGTCCCCGAAAGATTTTGTTACTACCTGAATTTTGCATCAATTTGATTGATGTCCGTGCAAAAAAATTTTTGCATGATGATATTCTGCAATATAATCAATGGGTTATAAACCTACAGAAATCACTATCTCCAGAAAGTCCCTATTTTAGTGGCTTTGCCTTGATATCATAAAGGGTGCTTGGAACCATACAAGCCACGTGCTTTGTAATGGTCATAGTAACCTGACTGGTTAATGTATCGAAATTTTTTATTTTCGTTGCATCCAGCAATAGGAAGGATTTTTGTAGCATATAATCCGTTCAGAGCTATTTCGTGCAAAATTCAGGTACTAAATAAAGCAGCTCACCTTAGATAAGAGATAACATTAAATGAGGGGTCAAGTCTTCCCTTGACTCATTTGATTAAATAATTTGCCTCAGTCATAGAATTCATCTATGAAAAGAACAGGGGGCAGGGTTCTGCAATCAGGGGCAGGGATAAAATAGTCAACAGTAAACAATCTACAGTCCACAACTAAAGAGCAAGATACTGGATACTAGATTCTGGATGCTGGATTAAAACAGAAGAGTAGTGGATGTCAAAATAGGGGGTCAAATCTTTATTCTTGACAAATTATTAAACTGAGAAAGTTTACAATCGACAATCAACAAAAAAAATGTGAAATGTAAAAGGGGAAATCTTATAGTGATCCTGTCACCGAAAGAAAATAAATATCAAATGGAGTATTCCCTATTATGAAGAAATGCGATGCTGATTACGAGATACTGGATGCAAGTTGTCAAATCGGGGGTAGGGCAATTGTAATAAGATATTGTGAGTGTAAATCATAAGATATGAAGGAAGTAACTCCCGCATAACAGATTTCATTACATAGTTCATTACCCCCACGATTAACCCTCTTAGTCATAAATTCTCCGCGCTAGATGCCCATCGGAATGAAGGCTTAGTCTATCTCATCATAAAAACCGCCTATCCACTTTGTCACCCTTCTTTTTATGTTTGTGCTATTTCTCCTCCCAATATATAATAAAAAAGGTGATTTCATAATATCATTATCTAACAGGGTGACCCCGCATCCTAAAAAGGAATTTCCGGCTATCAAATAAAATGAACGTCCTTCTCATCTTCCCCCCTATCTCAGACCCTCGGGGTCCTCATTTAGCCCCAGCCTGCCTTGCAGCCTCTTTACGAAGAGAAGGTCATAAAGTAGAACTCTTAGACCTTGATCTGGAAATGTCCCTTAAGCTTCTTGAGTCAGAAAACCTTACCCTCGCGTTGAAGCGGTGCAAAGATAAGATGACTAAGATAGACCGGAAAGAAAAGAAAGAATTTGAGGATGCATCATACTGGCACTCTCTCTATGATGCCTATCGAGAAGGTAAGAATATTCCCAGCGAGATTGGTAAAGCACTAAGCATTTTGAGATGCGATGAGTTTTATAAACGGGAGCGATTTAAATGGGCTCGAAAAACTATAAACCAGGCTCTTACTCTTATCTCCGTTTCACTCCATCCTCAGTTAAGGTACCAGATGGATGGTCAGATTTTTGAAACCGCTTATCGTAGCGACCGTTTCTCTGATTTAGAAAAGGCGATTTTAGACGGTGAGGCAACTCTCTTTGGCCCACTCTACGACCAATACGTATTACCAAGAGTGTCTGAGTTGAAACCTGATTTGATTGGTATATCCATCCTCAACTATCAGCAAATTATACCAGGTCTTACTCTCTCCTATCGATTACAAAGAGAAGGGTGGCCAGTCTTCATAGGAGGGACTGTATTTGTAAAATTTATTCAAGAGCTACAGAAACAGATTGATTTTTTTAAGCTCTGTCAAGGTGTTATCGTCTATGAGGGTGAAACTGCGCTCATTAAGCTCCTTGACGCAATGGCGAAGGGTGGAAGTTTCGAAAACGTTCCCAATTTATTGTTTCCCTCTCAGGGAAAAATTAAGGTAAATACCCCCTTTTATGTAGAAGATTTAAACCAGCTTCCAACTCCTGATTTTGATGGATTACCTCTTAAAAATTATTTAGCCCCTCAAATAGTGCTTCCGTACAACCTGGGGAAGGGGTGTTATTGGGGACGCTGTTATTTTTGTGAGATTCCCTTTATCAATAAAATCCCTGGAAAGTACTACAGGGTTAAGGATGTGGTTTTGATTGTTGATCAACTCCAGGAGCTCTCTGAAAAGTATCACACCCCTTATTTTCAGTTTACCGACGAATCATGCCACCCAGAACTGCTGGCTAGTGTTTCTACCGAAATTATGAAGCGAAGGCTTAAAATACGTTATATCTGTTACGCAAGATTCGATTCTGGTTTTTCAAAAAAACTTTGTCATCACCTCTACCAGGGTGGTTGTCGCAAAATTCTCTTTGGGCTTGAATCTGGAAGTCAAGAGAGGTTAGATGCGATCAACAAGGGGATTTCAGTTTCAAAAGCAGAAGAGATTCTTAGAAACTGTGCTGATGCACATATGTTTTTTAGAGTGTTTGCAATGATTGGTCTTCCCCATGAGACGATAGATGAAGCTTATGAGACCTATAATTTTTATAAAAGAAATAAGGATCTCTTTATCTCTCCCTTTAATCATCTTGAATTTAGCCCCTTTCATTTAGATCGGCACTCCTGTTTTGCAAGAGAGCCAGAAACCTATGGTATTCACAATGTGAAGGGAAGGGAAGAACCATTCTCTCTAGGGGGATGGGATTTTAAGACCGAAGAGGGGATGGATCGTAAAACCTTAAAAAGGGTTTATAGAGATATTACCCATAAACTTTATCACTTACTTAAGGTGGGTGAGAAGTACAGTGGGTGGGAGGAATACTCCCTGCTTGCTATTGATAAACTCACTATTTAATCATTCAGAATTAATTGTTTGCTTTACAATTCGGGTGGCCGTTTACTTCAGATTTAGGTTAAATCTGACAATTGTATAATTATAAGAATAAACTAGTTTTTGGACTATGTATTTTAGTAACGTGAACAATTTTGACTTTCTGTTCTCTCCATGTAGAAGCAGTCGTTCACAGTTTTTGGTAATAAATTGAAGCTACAAGATGTAGTATTTAGTGATAAAAGAAAAAGCAGAACCATTCAATACAAAACCCCCAGTATTGCAGCTGAGGAGCTATGTCTTGAAGAAGTTTGCCATATATAGTAATCTATTGTCGTACTCTGACCCACTAAAAGCTAAAATAGTATAAAGGAAAGTAAAAATTTGACTTATATAGTGAAATATGATACATATATTCAACTTTGATTTATTTGCTTTAATCATTTTGTTGTTAGAAGAAGAAAACACGGTTTCTTTAAACCATTTCCTTTCTTACAGTGAAAGATTATTAGTAGATAGCTTAAAGGTAATATGTAAAGAAAGGAGGTGTTTTAGGTATGATTAAAGGAACCGTGAAATGGTTTAATGAGCGCAAAGGTTTTGGGTTCTTGTCACAAGATGATGGAGATGATGTATTCGTACATTACTCAAGTATCCAGAGTTCGGGGTTCAAAAGCCTCACCGAAGGACAGTCGGTAGAATTTGAGACACAAGAGGGACCCAAAGGTTTACAGGCGGTTAATGTTAGAGCACTTTGACAGGTTAATGTTACCGTAACGTGACCATGAAATGGCAGTCATTTAATGACTGTCATTTGCTTATCTATTCACTTGTCAGTACATAAATATCTAAAAATAAAAACCCCAGCATTGCTACTGCGGGACTCACTTAAGGAAAAATGAAAACAGAAAATAATTTCAGTAAGGGTTTAAGGAACAAGGTACAGATGTCAAAGGAAGATACCATCTATCAAGTAAATCAGCTCATTGACCTGGGGAAAGAGAAGGGATTCTTAACTTATGAAGAGGTTAACGACATATTACCCCCAGATATTTTTTCCGCAGAACAGATCGATGATATGATGATCATGTTTGGGGAAATGGATATAGAAATTGTTGAAGGAATTCAAAAGGCAAGCATTTCTAAGCGTAAGCTTCAAAAAATTCCAGAAGAAGTAGAAGCTGAGACAGAAGAGGGGTTAGAAAAAGTTCCTTTTGAAAAGTTCAATGATCCCGCGAGAATCTATCTGCGTGAGATGAGTTCGGAATCGTTGCTCAACCGTGAGGAAGAGGTAGAGATTGCAAAACGCATAGAGGAAGGTGAAAAAGAAATAGCTGAAGTTGTCTTACATGCACCCATCACTATCGGGGAAATCATCAGTATAGGAGAAAAGCTCAGATCCGGCAAGATGTCGATCAGAGAAGTTATAAGAGATTTGGATGATGAAGGAATGGATAGTGATGAAGAACATTATAAAAGAAAAGTTCTTTCTTTAATAGAGAGGATTAAAAGGCGTGAACAAAAGAAGCGAGCATTACAAAAGAAAGTAACTCAAAAACACCTAAGTAGAGTTAAAAGAATAGAGGTAAAGAAAAAGATTGATCGAAGTGCTGAAAAGGTTTTTGACTTAATAGAACAGATCAACCTTAAAAAAACCCAAATTGAAATGGTTGCACAAAAATTAAAACATTTCCTTGAGAGATTGGAGAAAGCTGAGGAAGAAATTAATCAATGCATTGAAAAAACAAAAATCCCCTTAGAAGAATTAAAGGAGCTCTTTCGACAGGTAAAGAAGACCCGACAGGAGGAAAAGAAGGTAGGGAAGAGACTCGGTATTTCAAAAAAAGATTTATTAGCATATGAGAAAATCATAAGAAATGCCCGAAAGAAAATTAAGCGAATTGGAATTGAATCGACTTTAGATGCTAAAGTACTCAAGAAGGCCATCACATCCATTGAAGAGGGAGAACGTAAGACCAAATTTGCTAAGGATGAATTGGTAAGGGCTAATTTAAGGCTGGTGGTGAGTCTGGCAAAGAGGTATACCAATCGGGGATTACAATTCTTGGATCTGATTCAGGAGGGAAATATAGGTCTTATCATAGCTGTTGATAAGTTTGAGTATCAAAGGGGATACAAATTCGGTACCTATGCAACTTGGTGGATCAGACAAGCTATCACCAGAGCTATTGCCGATCAAGCACGAACAATTAGAATACCCGTCCACATGATTGAAACCATCAATAAGTTGCTTAGAACTTCGCGTCACCTGGTTCAAGAAGTAGGTAGAGAACCTAGTCCAGAGGAGATCGCTAAAAAGATCGAACTTCCTCTGGAAAAGGTGATAAAAGTCCTAAAAATTGCCAAGCACCCTATATCCTTAGAAACCCCTATAGGAGAGGAAGAAGAAAGCCACTTAGGTGATTTCATTGAAGATAAAAAGATTGCTTCCCCAGGAGAAGCTGCCGTTAACCATAATTTAAAGGAGCACACTAAAAAGATATTATCTACCTTAACTCCCAGGCAAGAAAAGATTGTGAGGATGAGGTTTGGCATAGGAGAAAAAGCAGATCATACTCTGGAGGAAGTGGGACAGGATTACAACTTAACCAGAGAGAGGATCAGACAAATCGAGGAAAAAGCTCTGCGAAAGCTGAGACACCCCAGTAGGAGTAAAAAACTAAGGATTTTTATTGAACGTTAAATCATAATTGTGGACTCCTCGCTCAGTTGGAAGAGCTATCGGCACTTTAATAGTAACCTAGATCATTCTCACTGATTCTAATATCTTCTATAACCCCTTCTCTCTCTATTTCTCTGTGGACGAGCCTCATTAACTTTAAGCATTAGTCCCTTCAATTCCTTCCCGTTTAGACCTTTGATCGCAGACTGTGCTTCGGCTCCAGCCGGCATCTTCACAAATCCGAATCCCCTTGATTCTCCACTATATCTGTCTTTTATGATCTTAACAGATTCGACATCTCCGAAAGCTTCAAAAACTTGTTGTAAATCCTCTTCGGTAACATTGAGCGCCAAATTGCCTACGTAAATATTCATTGTGATCTCCTTTCTGTTTTGAATTGCTATATTGGAATTTCTTCTGACTACTTACGATAAAAGAGGTTATCAGCACTTACACAGGATGATACTACACTGATTCCTCTAATTCAGCACTGTTACTCATCGCCAGGCGAAAGCTTCGATAAGGTGAAACCGGTACCTCGGGGCATTTCCTGGTGGTCGAAAACCACGCCTCGGTTTTATGGCTAAATTGGACTGTATAAGTAATATTTTCCTATCCCATTCACTTTCCACAACCTTATCTCCTTCTCTTTCTTTATCTAAGTCAACCCTACCTCAGTTGGCTTCGTTGGAGTAGGAACAATCATCATAGCCACTTCCGGGTTCGTTGTCTGTTCTCGCAAAGACTCTTCAATTTCCCCTTTGCGTTTGCTGTTATTATTATAACATGTTTTCCTCCTTCCTATTAAATTAATTGTTGTGTAGTTTCAAAAAGATTCTTTTTTCATTGCGTGTCGCTTTGCAGATGCTACTATTTTTCGTCTCCTGCTACTAGGTTTTTCATAGTAGCGCCTTTTTCGTACCTCTGTAAGAATACCAGCTTTCTCACACTTCCTCTTAAACCTTTTTAGTGCAACTTCGAAAGCTTCATTCTCTCCAAGCTTCACTATAGTCAATGATAATCACCTCTTTCTTTCATATTGAACCATGATCTAAACCTCATCATGTCGTTCCAAGGCCACGATTTTGCTTATTGCTAGGAGAAAAGTTGCTATAGTAAAAATGTTTCCTTCATTTCTCATAAATTAAGACCTTATTTGGAACGCTACAGAAAACAACATCTAATCATTCTGACAACACGGGATTAGTAAAGGACGGTAGGTGTGGCATCAAAATGATGGTCTGATATGATAAGGATAATCCTTTCTGTAAAATGAGAGAAATGGCTTTAACTAATGTGAAACTCGTTGAAGAAGGGATTTGTTTAATGGCATCTATATAAATTGACTTAACTGTTTTATAATATAATAAATTTTGCTATGTGTCAAACCCTTTGAATTATAGTAAACTCCAATTCAGATATAATGATAAATAAGTGGGTTCCAGATTCTCTTCTTTTAGAAATTATTGCAGTAGTAATAAGAAGGTAATTAGTTTTGAAAGACTTAACGTTACTTGACAAAATTTGAGAAAATTCCTTAGCACAACTTCATATAGTAGTATATGATTTTCAATAATATCTGTTTTGATCAAAACTTTTTCAAAAATATCTTTCAGATTAATTCTAGATTTTCACACTAAAATTTTTATTAGTAATAATGTGAGCTTAGTGTTAATCAGTTCTCAAATATTTCAATCTTTGCCTTATTTTTAAGTTCCTCAACATATTCCTGATAAATCGCTTGTGCCTGCTCTGCTTTTGCTACCTTCGCTACCTGATCTTTAATCTCCTCAAATGGGGGTATAAATCCTTGTGGTCGATGTTCATAGAGTTTGATCAGATGAACACCATCGAGACTTTCAATCGGCTGGCTTACCTCATTTACTTTAAGTGTGAAGGCAGCATTTTCAAGCGGGGGATAGAGCTGTCTCCGAAAGAAAAAACCTAGATCACCTCCCTCTTTAGCTGAAGTACACTGTGAGTGTTTCTTAGCAAGCTCACGGAAGTCTTCTTTGCTTTTGCGTAGTCTGAGCAGCTTCTTTTTAGCACTCTCCCATTCTTTATCAGTAGCACTTTTAGGGATTTTTAAAAGTATATGTCCAATCCTCACTGATTCTGGTTGAGCAAATCTCTGACGATTCTCTTGATAGAAAAGGCGAATCTCATCATCTGAGATAGGTTTTTTTCGCTCTTCATACCTTTTGGCAGCTATCTTATTGACTAACATATCATATGCCAATCTTTCTCTATAGGTTTCTATTGTTTTACCATCCTTTAAGATGTCATTGAGGAGTGACTGGTGGGAAGGATAGTGCTTTTCCGAATCCTGCATTACCTGGTCAATCTCTGATGAGGTAACCTTAATTTTTTTTCTTACTGCTTCTTGGTGGAGTAACTCTCGTTAACTTTCTTACGTTGTGCAGCTGGTCCTGCCCAAGCATCCTTATGTTAATTCCTTGCTCTTTTAGGGATTCATTATATTCTTTAACAGCATCCTCTAACTGCGTCTCATAGAGTTCCTCAGCATTTACCTTTGCTACAATAGCACCTTTATAATCTCTTTGAGTCATCATTTGTTCCTTTCATCAATTGATCAGGTTAAGAATTTAGATAATTTTTCAATAAAGCATAATTTATTTATTATCTTTGTCAAGAATAAAAAGGTTTAAATGCCTTATAAAAAGCACTTTTTTGAGATACTACGAATATGTATTATAAAAAAAATGTAAAAAATGAAATTTTTCTTGACATATTTAAAAGAATATCATATAAGAACTATACTCTCCGAACCACTTTTCTAAAACCTTGAGGTCATGAAAGGTGGTCGATAAGGCAGTATCCGAAAGGATATAACCTCCCGTGTTTGGAAAGGAGAGAATTATTGAGTAAATAAGCCAGCACTTTCCAAACGGGGGTGCTGGTTTTTTTGCTCATAATCACTTTGAGTCTTTAAATAGTATACTCAATATACTTAGAAAATACTTTAATTATTGATGCCTAATATATCATTAATACGTTAAAATTTATTAATCATGTTTTCAGAAATTAGAAAGATTCTTATTTCAGCACTACTTTTGCCCATTATCATTATCGTTAAGAATCCCTGTGTGGCATCAGAACGAATAAGGATGGCTACCACAACCAGTACTGACAATTCAGGTTTGCTTGAGGTCATACTGCCACCTTTTGAGAAGGTATTTGGTGTTAAAGTAGATGTTATTGCAGTAGGTACAGGGAAGGCGATTGAATTAGGTGAGAGCGGAAATGTGGATGTGATTTTAGTTCATGCACCACAAGCTGAAAAACGTTTCATTGCACAAGGTTATGGGATTAATAGAAGAGAGGTTATGCACAACGATTTCATAATTTTAGGACCTGCGAGCGATCCTGCGCAAACAAAAGGCGTAAAGAGTGCTCCCAAGACCTTTAAAAGAATTGCTCAAACCAGCTCAATGTTTATTTCTCGGGGAGATGATTCTGGAACTCATAAAAAGGAAAGGGAAATATGGAAAAAGGCAGGCATCATACCTCAAGGCAGATGGTATCTCGAGGCCGGTCAGGGTATGGGAACAGTGTTGCAGATGGCAGATGAGAAACTTGCCTATACGCTCTCTGATAGAGGTACCTATCTCGCGTATCGATCAAAAATAATAGGTTTGGTTATTATTTCTGAGGGAGATGCTATGCTCTATAACCCTTATGGGGTCATTGCGATTAACCCAGCAAAACATCCACATGTAAACTATGTTAAGGCAATGGCTCTCATTGGGTGGTTAACCTCACCAGAATGTCAGCATATGATAGTCCAATTTAAAAAAGGAGGAGAAATACTGTTTCACCCTGATGCTGTTCCTTTAAGGTGAGACTTTAATAGTCATAGTTATAAAAAGGCAGTATGGATTATCTCCGAGCCACTTCTTCTAAGAACAACTGTTTATGGAGAGTGGACGATAGGGTGTAGCCCGAAAGGGTTGTGCCTCTCGTGTTTGGAAAGGAGAAAATGGATAAAGCCAGTTCCGAGCAGACACGGGACTGGCTTTTTTGTTGAATTGTAATGAATGAACTAAATAAGGTGGTATTTTTGAATGTCATTGTGAACGAAGTGAAACAACCTCGGTTTTTACTATTGCTTATAAGATTGCAGAGCCTTTTTAAGAGATTGCTTACTTGGCTTTTGTACGCTCTTAAATGACAGCCTCCCTGGACATCGAACTCGGAAAGGCGAGTAATTTTGCTCCTCTTAAATAACATGTAAATACTTTTGTCCTCTCAGTACTCATTATAAAAGAAAGGGTAAGAAGATGAAAAAAGGGGTTATTTATATTGTTCTTTTAATTTCCTTGTCTTTGAGCTGTGCGGTTAATGCGGAGAATCTGGCTAGTGATAGGTTATTAGAACTACTGAAACGGAAAGGGTTCTTAACGGAAGAAGAAGTGAAGAGTGTTAAAGAATTACTGGTAAAAGAGGAGGCACAAGAGGTTGAAGTTGTATATGAAGAAGGAATTCATGTGCGCACAAAGGATAAAAGTTTCGATACCAGGATTGGAGGAGTACTACAATCTGATCTGATACTATTTGATTCACACTATCCTGAAGATAATGATTTTGACATCCGTAGAGCACGCTTATTCCTCACTGGAAGGTTATTTCGATATTTCAACTATAAGTTTGAAGTTGAGTTTGAAGGTGCGAGTAATAATAGACTGGTTGATGCATATATCAATTTTGACTATTTCCCCTATCTTCAATTTCAAGTGGGACAATTCAAAGAGCCCTTCAGCCTAGAGAATCTTATCTCTGATAAATATCTTCCCTTTAATGAAAGATCTATGTCCTACTATCTTACACCTGCCAGAGATGTAGGATTTATGATTCATGGGTGCCTTTTTAATGATTTTATCAATTACGGTATAGGGATATTTAACGGTGATGGACGTGATGCCAATAGGAGGGACCAGAAAGATGACAAAGAGGTAACAGGCCGCCTGGTAGCAAGGCCATTTCACTATTGTGGTCTTTCTTTTTTAAAAAGTCTTCAGATTGGAGGTTCCTTTTCTTATGCGAGACTTGATACCTCAGATCTCAATATTGCTGTTAGAACACCCGCACGGACTGAATTTTTTACCGTTACATCGAGAGCCAAGTACCACATTATCTATGACATTGATGACAGGGAACGCATAGGTTTTGAAATGGCTTATAACTATGGTCCTCTCATAGTGATGGGAGAATATATCACCAATGATTTCAGTGAAGTGCTCCTTGCCAGCGAGGAGAGTTTCGATTTTGATCTAAAAGGGTGGTATATTGGCGCATTTTTCATGCTCACTGGAGAAAAGCCTATAGTGAAAGGAGGTGTGTTGGAGAAGATTAAACCCAAAAAGTGTTTTAATATCAATGAAAGGAGGTGGGGAGCATGGGGAATAGGACTAAGGTATGAGCAGTTTGAAGGGGGTAGAAATGTTTATGAAAAATTGGTACAGGTGGGAAATAGTGTGCGAAGGGCAAATTCATTCACGGTAGCGCTTAATTGGTACCTGAACAATATGGTGAGATTCTCTCTCAACTATAGCCGCACCAGATTTGCTCAACCCCTGTTCCTGGGAACCAGTCCTGATGGATATTCCTATTATGAAGATACGGAGCACGCCTGGATTACACGGTTTCAATTAGAATTTTAGAGGCTAACCACATAGGTCACAGAGGGGAAATTTATTTTTAAAAAACTCTGTGTACTCTCTGGTTTCTATAAATCAAAAAGAATTGCCTTTAAGAGAAAATTGTAGTGAAAGACAGAAAAAGATAAGGCTATAGCATAAAGGGAGAGATATGGGGAAGTACAGAACAGATTATCTGATAGAAAATCAGCTTCTTTAAAAATGAGAGGCTATGGATAAAAAGGTTGGTTTGTTGATTACTTCAGCTTAGAAAGATTAAAGATTGGGATAAAAAGACTAATAGTAAGAGATCACAGAGGGGAGGGAAGATAAAAGCATCTAACTTGTTGATATCCAGATAATTCTCTGCGTTCTCTGTGGTTTGGTTTTGACAATACTTTGTAGTATAAAAGGAGGTTAGTTATGAAAAAGTATATAGTGGTTTTTGCTGTAACATTGATCTTCGGTTTTTCCACAACTACTCAGGCTGCCTATCCTCATGAGGGAGAGGATGACACACCCAATTTTATTGAAGCGTATCCTGATCTTAAAGGAACAAAACTTGACAATTGTGCTCTCTGCCACTGTGGAGGCGAATATGAGAAAAAGCCCGGTGTGTTTATTGAGGTGGGAAGCTGCCAGTGGTGTCATATGACCTACGGGTATGATGGGAGTGGTACTATTGGGGAAACTATGAATCCTTTCGGAACAGATTATAAAAATGCGGGCAGGAATGCAGACGCATTCGCTTCTATAGAGGAAGATGATTCAGATGGAGATTCCTATACCAATAAACAGGAAATCGATGCTCTCAGTTATCCCGGGGATAAAAATGATGATCCCACAAAGATTACTGCACCTAGAGTAACTTACACACTGAATGACTTGGAATCGCTTTCTTCCCATACGCAGTTTTTGCTTATGAACACAAGCCGTTCAGGTGATTTTTATGCAGAATATCAGGGAGTGATGTTGCTCGATCTACTGAGAGATGCTGAAATGATTGAAGAGACTACTACTGCTGTTACTGTCTATGCCCCTGATGGATATTACTATACCTATGAACTCAAACCAGGTGGTGAATACTACTATATCGATGGTACTTACCCACAGGCTCAATTTTACTACGACACTGAGGCAGATATGGCTAATGAAGGCTGGTGTGATTACTCTGCTCCTTCATGTATCGGTAGAAATAACGGTGATTTGATTACTGTCGAAGGAGGCCTTAAGCTTATACTTGCATATAAAAGAGATGGGGCTTACTTAGACTCTGGCGAACTTAATGAAGAAAATAAGCTTGATGGAGAAGGTCCTTTCCGAGCTGTTCCACCACAGATGGTTCCTGGTCCTCCTGACCAATCATCAACCGCTGAAAATCAAGATGTTATCTGGCCTTATGATGAAGATGCTGATCATAATGCGGGATTTTCAGCTCGCACTGTAGTTGCTATTAGGGTAGAGCCTTTGCCCGAGGGCACAACCGATTTTAATTGGTATGAGGGAGGATGGGGATATGTTGATGACAAAGAAGTAATCGTATATGGCAATCTTGAAAGTGGTGGTATCCAGGGTTTAGTCACTGATCAGACAACAAACCAGCCGATTGAGAATGCTACCATTACTACTGATAAAGGTGATTATTTTACCATAACAGATGAGAGCGGGAGTTTTTCACTCATAGGAATGAAGGTTGATACTTACAGTGTGAGAGCATCAGCCAGTGGATACAGATCTTCAAGTCAAAGTGTTACCGTAGCGAAAGATGAAATTAAAACTATCAATTTTAGTCTAACTCGAGGAATTACTCCCCCCCCTTGTCCCATTGAATCGATAGTAGAAGACAAAGAATCCCTTTCTCTTTTTAGGAGTTATCGCGATACGATACTCTTGCAAAGTACATTGGGCAGACAATATGTAGAGAGTTACTATGAGCATGCAGCAGAAATAGTTAGGTTGATGCTTTCTCACAGTGGTATAAGAGAAAAGTTAGTTGCAACATTGAAAGCTGTTAAACCTTCTATTGAAAACATGATGCAAGGGAATCCGCTTATTATTACCAAAACTCAAGTGAGGACAATAGGAGCTTTAGCAAAAGAGCTGAAAGAGGTAGGAAGCTCAAATCTTAAGAAAACAATTTGTCAATTTGAAAAAGACCTTCACGATAGAACCCTAAACGAAGAATTGTTGTAGCTATTTCCAGGTAGTTTTGAGGGGACTTGCTCTTTTCTTTTTTGCAAAGATGCACTATCAGGCTCAGCCTAGTTAATAGCACCACTGGGGCACCAATCAGCACATATAGGATCATCTCCAAGATCAGCACAGTAGTTGTTAGTATAGTTGATCCTATTGGAATAAGAGCAAGTCCCCCTTATATTACTTGGAGCATAAAATAGTTTACATGTCATTGCGAGGAGCATAGCGACGAAGCAATCCTAACACAGGACCATAAAATGAGATTGCTTCACT
>SMTZ1_10003674_pt1 | contig 15437 bp, 11 predicted proteins | sample DeeMarSWOR136_30_FD_25667 | JGI IMG/M metagenome (IMG submission 25667)
CAGGTGGTGAAGAAAAGGAAACTGCCTTTGCGCTAACAGCAGTAATATCCAATACTTCCGATGGATCGAATAGCAAGGCTATCATAGAGGAAAGAAGCGGCAGCGAAAGCTATTACGTATCTGAAGGTGACACCTTCGCAGATGAGATAGAGGTTGTAGACATTGATGAGCAGATAGTCAAACTGGATCGCTCCGGGAAAGAGGAGGAACTCAAGCTCGGCGAAGGCACCGAAAGCAGGAGCAGAAGAGGCCGGCGTGGTGGGGGAAGATCCGGTGCAGAAGGAGAACGTCGTCTTGGTGGTGAACGCGAAAGGCCAGAAGGTGATTCCCGTCCGGGCGGGGGATCGGACGATTTCGATCCCAGTCGCATCCCGCCGCCTATCAGGAGGATGCTAGAAGAACGCGACATCTCAATCGATGAGCTTCGCAGGAACCCCGAACTTCGAGAGGAGCTCCGCAGAGAATTTGAGGGGAGCTTCAGGCTGGAGGTGCGCCCACTCGACGGAGACCGCCGTGTGCCAGACAGGGTTCGGCGAATACGTAGAATAGACTGATCTTTGCTGGAGGATAGAGGTATGAATTTTGCTTTCGATTTTAGATTTCCGATCTGCGATTTGAAGTCAAAAATCAAAAATCAAAAATCAAAAATGTTCTGTGTCTTGTGTCTTGTGTCTTGTGTCTTCTTGGTAAACGTAGCATCTGCTCAACGACAGGGCGGCAAGCTCAGCGACGAACAGGTAAAAGTCGCGGAGCGCGATGAGGAGGGCAAGGCAACCAAACTTTCCTTTTTCAACGTAGTAAACGCTGACATTCACGATATACTCAAATTTATGAGCGATGAGACGAACCTGACCATTATAGCCAGCGAAAAAGTAGCGGGAAAAGTCACACTTGTGAATTTGAAAGATATTACCGTCGAAGAAGCTCTGGAAGCCCTCAAGACGGCCCTGAATACTCTGGGATTCACCACCGTCCGTGTCAATAAAGCCATAGTGATAATTCCCCTTGAGGACGCAAAAACCAAGCCAGTGAAGGTGCAGATAGGCGCAGATCCAGAGAAGATCGAGTCCACCGATGAGATGATCACACAGATAATGCCGCTCAACTATGCAGACGCCGCCGAAATGGCGCTAAACCTCAAGAATCTGATCCCCAAGAGCGCCGACATTTTCGCTGATACAGCTAACAACTATCTTATCATCACCGACACTTCATCTAATATTCGCCGCATAGCATTAATGCTCAAGGAATTGGACGTGGAACCCGGAGAGATGCTGAAGACGAGGATCTTTCCGTTGAAGTACGCCGATGCCAGCTCTCTGGAAGAGACTCTCAGTAATCTGTTCCGCCAAGGCGTGGAAATGGCCCGAGGACTCCAGAAACTGAGCAGCCGCGGAACAGAAGAAATGATGAAAAGGCTGAAGGAAGCTCAACGTGATGGCATGATACCGGGCAGAGGTATAGACTTTGTAAGGGGACTGGTGCTCATCTCCGCCGATGAAAGAACCAATAAGCTCGTCGTGACCGCTTCGCAGGAGAATCTCGATAGTATAGCCCGGATGATAGAAGAACTGGACACCAGCGACGTTGCTCAGGCGGAAATCAAGGTATTCCTGTTGAATTACGCCGTAGCAGAAGATGTGGCGGATGAACTGGCAGATCTGCTGGAAGGTGTTGAGAGTAGAGGTCTACGTCCTTGGGAGCGGATGCGCGCCAGGGAGCGAGGCATGATAACTGGAATCAAAGGGATTCAGGGAGAGGTAAACGTCGTGTCGGACGACAGGCTGAACGCGGTTATCGTGTCCTCCGATCCGCAGAACTTCCCTTTGATAGAGAAGATCATAGAACAACTGGACCAACAGGTGGAACCACAGGAAGTCATAAAGATATTCATGCTCCAGTATGCCGATGCTGAAACCGTCGCGCAGAATCTGCAGGATCTCTTCGAGGGTGTAACTGATAGGGATATGCCCTGGTGGGAGCGCGAACGGAGAAGATTTGACAGGAGGGAGATGGAGAGGAGGGGGGAAACAGAGGAAGTAGTCGGTATCCAGGGCACGGTCAATCTGGTCGCTGATACCAGATTGAACGCCGTTGTAGTTTCCACCGCGGCTGCCAATATACCCATACTGGAGGACCTCATCAAAAGGCTGGATATAAGCGTACCCGATCTGGAGACTGCTACGAAGGTCTTTCCACTCAGAAACGCTGATGCGGAGAATCTGGCGGACATACTGGGCAATATCTATCAGAGCAGCCAGCGAGGCATGGACAGGTTCTTCTTTCTGCCGCGAAGCTCCCGGCAAAGCAGCAGAGGGGCTACAATAACCGGCACTATCACGGTATCAGCCTATCCCAGAACCAACTCTCTGATCGTCACTTCATCCTCAGCGCGGAATTTCGAGATTATCAAAGAGCTAATAGACGAACTGGATAAGCCGACGCCGGATGAGTTCAAGTATAGGACGCTTATCTATCCATTGGAGTATTCAAATGCTGATGAGATAAGCGACCTGCTTAACGATGTTTTCTCAGAAGAGGGCGCAGAAACCGGTGTCCAGAGAACTCGGCAGAGAAGCTTCTTCAGGATGATGATGAGCGGACAGTCTACAATGCTCAAAGATATGAGTACCCTGGCGGGTCAGGTGCGAGTGAACGCTGATGTGCAGACTAATTCGCTGGTTATCACAACTCCAGAGAGGAACTTTGATGCGGTAAAAGATATAATCAGGCAGTTGGATATAGTCCGCGGCCAGGTCTGGCTTGAGATAACCGTAGTTGAAGTTACGCTGTCCGAAGACACCAAGCTCGGACTGGAGTGGATGTGGAGGGAAGGAAAGCATCTGGGCAAGAAAGATTGGGAAGGCGAATTCGGCACTGCGTTCCAGTTGAGCGATGAAGCTATAGGTTTTACGTACAAAGTGTTCAATAAGAACTTAACAGCGCTTCTACATGCTCTCGCAAAGGAGAACAAAGTCAGGGTGCTCTCCACTCCTTCGCTCCTGACACGCGACAACCAGGCCGCCACACTGAGCAAAGGTAAGGATATACCGTATCTGCAAAGCGCTCAGAGAGACCAGTTTGGGAATATAATATATGACTATGACTTCCTGCAGGATATTGGTATAAATATCGAAATAACCCCGCATATCGCAAAGATGAAGGAACTGAAGGAAGGCGAAAAGCGGACCGTCGGTCTGGACATCACAACCATGAACGTGAGCAGTTTCCTGGAATATACAGATTTCAACGCGCCGGTCACATCGGATAGCACTGTCACCACCTATGTGGATGTGGAAGACAGTGAGCAGATCGTCATCGGCGGCATGATCAGGAGCGAAACGACAAAGGTCGTCCATAAGATACCCATTCTGGGCAGCATCCCCTTCCTGGGCAGGCTCTTCAAAAAGACACAGGATATTACAGAGGATACTGAGCTTTTGATCCTCATCACACCGCACATCATTGACATTAACAAGGAAGAGGATAAAGTCATACTCAAGGAACTTCAGGACCAGTTCAACAACAGAGAAAATGAACTGATACAGCCCAACGGAACAGGGATCAGGGAATAGTCAATAGGGAATAGTCAGCAATCAATAGTCAACAGAGGAAACCCTGATCCCTAACGACTATCCCCTGTTCCCTTCCCCAATGATTCTCTGCATTCGTTCCCAGTTATCCTCCACAGGAAGTTGTTTGAACAGGTAGGAACCCACATTCAGTATATCAACCCCAGCATCTACCAGATCGGGACCGGTTTCGGGGTTGACGCCGCCATCGACCTCAACGATGATTTTGGGTCGGATCTCCTTGATAGCTCGAACTTTCGGGAGGACTTCAGGCATAAATTTCTGCCCCTGTAACCCCGGATTGACACCCATAACGAGCACAACATTCACTGAGTCTAAGAACGGTCTAATCTTTTCCACCGGAGTCGGCGGGTTCAGAGCGATCCCCGGCTGCACACCGAACTGCTTGATCTCACGTATCACATGCGCAGCAGCATCATCACACTCGATGTGAAAGATTATCCTGAAAGCGCCGATGCGCGCGAAGGACTGGATATACTTCACTGGATGTCTTACCATCAGATGGATCTCTAGTTGTGCTTGCGGGTTAACCCTCTGGACCTCTCCGACGCCAATACTGATATTTGGGACAAATTCACCGTCCATAATATCTATCTGAATGACATCAGCCAATCGCTCCAGTATTCTTATCTTCTTTTCCAGGTCCCCTGGGTCGCTTGTGAGGACCGATGGAACAACCTGTTTCATCTATCAGTTCCCTCCGAAGTTCCAGCTCAGTTGATCATAAGCGCAATTAGGCAGTAATGCAAAATGAATCTCATATTGACTGAACCGACCGGCGGCGTTTCCTGACTCGATAATATGGAAGCAATTTCGCTCTATTACTTAGTGGTCTGATCGCCAAATAACGATAGTTTTGTAGGGGCAGGTTTTCTCATATCAATCCATTGTTATTGTGCCAGCGAATCCGCTAATGAGCACAACTTACATTGACTTGAAGCCCTCTAACCTGTCCGTCATAAAAAACACAGATTACTTACCGATAGAACCACTCAGCAATACAACCCTCACGAGTATATTATACAGGTTATCCCAAAAGAAAACAACAAACATTTGGACTCTATTCCTACAATAACCCATATTATACCAATTCCATAAGAATCCAGAAAGCTATGTACATTTTGTCGATCCTGTTGTATACTTTAGGGCGAAACTCAGTTAATACTACTTTGCCATTTAGCCGAGAACGTCTCGTAACCTAGCCCTTTAAGGGCGTGTCTGCAAGCATCCGATAGTTGCAAGTATGGGCATAAAGCCCTAGACTATGCAAATGCCAAGTAGTATTAATCACAACACGGTTCAGCGGCAAAGTTCCGCTTTGAGCGAAGGAATTACTGCGGAGGAAAGGCAAGTGAAGACCGATAGACCGGCTATCATAGGTGGCGAGCCAGTCAGGCGAGAGCCTTTGATTTTCGGTGTCCCGATGATAGAACAGGAAGAGATCGACGGGGTTGTTCAAGTGCTGAAATCAGGTTGGCTCAGCACCGGCCCGAAGACTCAGGAGCTTGAGGAGCGTTTCGGAAGTTACATTGAGGTCAGGAATGCTATAGCGCTGAACTCCTGCACTGCCGGAATGGAGTTGTGCCTTCGCGTGGCTGGCATCGGCCCAGGGGATGAGGTTATTACCACGCCTATGACCTTCGCAGCTACGGCCAATGTCATCGTGCACTGCGGCGCTGTCCCTGTATTCGCCGACATCAATGGACACACTCTGAACATTGATCCATCCAGTATTGAGCATAGAATTACATCTAAGACTAGGGCGATCCTGCCAGTGCATTACACCGGACAACCTTGTGAGATGAACGAGATCCGGGATATTGCCGGGCGACATGGTCTCATCCTCATTGAGGACGCGGCTCACGCGTTGGGAGCTGAGTATAATGGACAAAAGATTGGGAGCATAGGAAATGCTACAGCGTTCAGCTTTCATGTGCATAAAAACATAACTACCGCTGAGGGTGGTATGGTCACAACGGACGACGATGAATGGGCGGAGAAGATCAGAATAATGCGCTTGCATGGAATGAGCAAAGATGCGTGGGGGCGCGTTTCAGAGTCGCAGATACATTATGACATTGTATTGCCGGGGTACAAATATAATATGACCGATATTCAGGCAGCTATGGGGTTGAGTCAACTGGATAAGCTAGAATCCTATATCAAGATACGACAAAAGCACGCAGAAACGTATACCGAGGCTTTCCAGCAGATGCCACAGGTAACTGTCCCCCAGCGCATAGATGGGATCCGCCATGCGGAGAATATGTATGTAATAATGCTGAAACTGGAACACTTGAAGATTGACCGGGATGAGTTCATCCGCTGCTTGCGAGCGGAGAATATATTCCCTGGTGTACATTTCAGAGCGGCACATTTGCATTCCTATTACAGGGACACTTTTGGATATAAGAGAGGTGATTGCCCCATCGCCGAGGACGCATCGGACAGAGTACTCACATTGCCCTTTTCGCCAAAGTTGACAGAGGATGATATTCGGGATGTTATCAGAGCAGTAAAGAAAATAGCTACCCATTTCTCGATGCTCGATGCTTGATGTTCGATACTTGATGTCCAGCATCCAGCATCCAGTATCGAGAATCGAGAATCGAGTTATGCGTATATTGATGATAAATTATGAATTCCCGCCCATTGGCGGCGGTGGCGGGAACGTAACGCATTACATTTCGAGAAACCTCGCCCGGAAAGGTCACGATGTCTGCATCATCACATCACGCTTCAAAGGCCTTCCGGGATACGAGAGAAAACGTTTTCAAATCCCCCCTGACCCCCCTTTAGAAAGGGGGGAACCTAGAGGCCCTTTGCAAAGGGGTGAATTTAGAGGCTCTTTACAAAGGGTCGAACTTGGGAATCCTTTTTCAAAGCTGGGTACCAAAGATGGACCTTTTCCAAAGGTGGGAACTTACGGTTTTGAAGTTCACAGAGTGCCTGTCCTGAGAAAGAGCCCCAACGTATGCAGTGTCCACGAGATGTTCACGTTTGTAGTTAGTGCAAGCATCTATAGTCTGCGGTTGGTTAAGGAATTTCGCCCGGACATTGTCCACATTTTCTTCGGTATCCCTTCAGGACCTGTTGCATATCTCCTGAAGAAAGTATACAATCTTCCCTATGTAGTCTTCTTGGGCGGTCGAGACGTGCCGCGCCCACATTCTGATCCACCTTTCTACAGGTTGATGTATGGCGTTCTGTCACCCGCCATCAGAAGTATATGGGGAAATGCTAAGGCGGTGGTTGCCTGCAGCAATGGGCTTAGGGAACTAGCGCTGAGATGGCTCAACGGGTCCCCGCATACGCGGGGATCTGCTCTCCCAGTAGAAACTTGTAGAGACACGGCATGCCGTGTCTCCTGCTACTCCGGTATAAAGATCAGCGTTATTCCAGATGGCGTTGATCTGAGCAAGTTCCGTCCAGTAGAAAAGAATCCAGACCCGGATGCGACTGTTAAGATCCTTACTATTGGCCGATTGATCCCGCGGAAAGGGTTCGATTGCCTCATACGAAGCCTGCCCGAACTCATGAAAATAGCCAGAAAAGATTTTTGCGTGGAGATCGTGGGAGATGGTCCTCTGCGCGCTGAATTGACGCGCTTAACCGAACAGCTCCATGTTGCGGACAAGGTGGTCTTTGCCGGCACAGTTCCATATGAGCAACTGGCAGGGAAATATCGGCAGGCTGATGTCTTTGTACTCTCATCACTGGCTGAGGGTATGCCCCTTGTGGTGTTGGAGGCGATGGCCTCCGGTCTGCCCATCATAGCCAGTGGAGTCCAGGGCATCGAGGATCTGGTGGAAGAAGGCGTGAATGGACACCTCTTCCCACCGGCTGACCATCGCGCTCTAAACCAATATCTGGCGGCAGTGATCAACGATGATGCCATCCGCCTGCAAATGGGCAGGGAAAGCGCGAGAATCGTCCGAAAGTACGATTGGGCGAATATAGCTGAACAGTATCTCCGTATTTACGAGAGCTAATGCATGACGAGATAGACAAGATTGCCAGATTCAAACGCAAGCTAAAGCTTGCTACTCCGCGATATCCATTTGTACGTTGCATAACCAGTTGTCCCTACAGGGCACCAAAATGGGACAGGAAAGTATCAGCGCTGATAGAGGAATTGGGACCCAGTGCCCTCGTTCTGGATTTGGGGTCTGGTGGCCAACGGCGGGCCAAACACGTCATAAATCTAGAGATCGAGCCGATGCCCAATGTAAACGTTGTGGGAGACGGCCATAAATTGCCTTTTAAAGATGAAGTATTCCATGCCGTCATTCTCGAAGCCGTATTGGAGCACGTCCGGGAGCCGAAGACCGTGGTCTTAGAAGTCCATCGGGTTCTGCGACCGGGAGGGCGAATACACGCAGGCGTTCCATTCATTCAGGGGTATCATCCCTCGCCAGAAGACTACCAGAGATATACTGTTCAAGGTATCGAGAGCCTGTTCTCGGATTTCCAGAAGATCGAAAGCGGCGCATGTGTAGGCGCGACCAGCGCACTACACTGGATCTTCAGAGAATATATTGGGATATTGTTCTCATTCGGTAGCGTATGGTTGTATAAAAGCCTGTCACTTATCGTTGGCTGGCTTACTTTCCCTGTAGTATACCTTGATGCAATACTGAAATATAACAAGAACGCACATGCTATTGCTTCTGCTGTGTTTTTCATAGGAAAGAAGGAAGGGAATAGGGATCAGTCAATAGGGAATAGGGATCGGTCAATAGGGAATAGGGCACATCCCTGATCCCTAATGACTATTCCCTAACTCCTTCCTTAATGACTATTCCCTAGTTCCTGAAAACGAGTGACGAGTGAACGGAGAAAGAGGGTTCGTAATGTTGTCTTATCTATCATCGTTGGCGGCATTATCGCATGGTTTCTGCTATCCAAGATCGATCCGCGAGATATACCTCGTGCCGTTAGCAATATCCCACTGCAAAGCCTGGTCATCGCGTTTGTGCTATATGCGATCTCCGTATACTTGAAAGCCGTCAGATTCAAAATAATTCTGAGAACCGGTATCAGTCTGAGACGTTTATTCCCTATGGTTTCGTTATATATGTTTTTCGCGAATATTCTTCCTATGCGCACCGGGGAACTCTCTTACGTATATCTTCTGAAAAAGCAGGCAGGGACACCCGGGACGAAAAGTTTTGCCTCCCTCATAGTCGGTGGCATCGCCGACGCCACATTGATCCTGATCGCAATGTTCATAGTGGGCTGGCATTTGAGGGGCGCTTTGGCGGAAGGCACTTCGTATTTTCTCTCCGCTCTGGAGCAGAGGAGTAGGTCTATGGGCCTATGGGCTTATGGGCTTATGGTTGCGATAGTGTTAATAATTGGATTCCTGATTTTCGATCGCCGATTTTTGGTTTCCAGAACCGCAAATCGCAAATCTAAAATCGCAAATCTGAAATCCAAAATACTGGAGGTAGGTCGTGAACTGGCTGATATATCCCTCGACGCAAGACTGTTGGGTATTATTGTCTGCTCTATATTGATAATAGCGTTTCGCTTTGGTACCCAGTGGTATCTGGTGCGGTCTATGGGGATAGCCATCAGTATTTGGAAATTGAGCTTTGCGCTGCTTTTTGGCGTGCTATTCAGCCTGGTTCCAGTGCATGGCCCGGCAGGATTCGGCACTGTAGAAGCGCCCTGGGTGCTGGCTCTTCTCGTTTTGAATGTGCCGAAGAAAGACGCTATTACATCAGGATTTGGACTGCACATCGTCATTATCATATACTGTATAATCTTAGGCGTTTATGGCGCGGTAAGCGTAAAACGTGAAGCGTAAAAGACGTGTTTTACGTCTTACTTACTACGTTCCAAAAATGTATAAGACTGACGTAGCAACGCACGATGAACTGAAATACTGGAATCAAATAATCTCCCATTGCCCGTACAGTGAGGCGTTGCATACCGTGGAGTGGAGGAACGCCCTCACAACATGCTTCCAACAGTTGGAGCCCCTGTACTTCATCATTAGAAACGTAGGAGAACCGAGGAAACGAGGAAGCGAGGGGGCAAGTGCCCGCTCCCTCGTTCCCTCGCTCCCTTGCTCCCTCCCTCACTCCGATGACAGTGGTACTGTGGTAGGAGCATTTCCTTGCTTCGTTTTTCGTCCTATGCCTCTCAGCAAAATGCTGTTGTCCATGCCGTGGACACTCCCGGGAGGTCCGCTTATCCTTCCGGGAGCGAACGTCGTAGAAGCCTCCCTGTCGGTGATCCAGAAGCTGGACGAAATATCGCATGGTACGGGCAGGTTTGAAACCTTTCCTTACTTCGAGACGACTCTGACTTTGCCGCGGCACTGTAGCCATGATATCAGCAATAGCCTTGTGTCTGCTGGATATCTCAGGAAATCAACCAACTTCACTCACATTTTGGAAACGAAGAAAGGCTACGACGAGATCTGGAAAGCGTATAATAAGCGTGTGAGGGGGGCTGTGCGAAAGGCGAGAAAGGTCGGGGTTATCGTCAGGGAGACCGAGGGCGAGGCAGAAATGATGGATTTCTACAAGTTATATCTCGCTTTGGTAGAGCATTTCAACAGTAAACGAGCTGGCAGCTCGCTCTACGTGACTCCAAAGCCCTACGGATTACTCAGATACCTGCAAACGAGTCCTATCGCGCGTCTTGTGGTGGCGGAACTAGATTCGACTGCGACCGATGCCCGCGCTCCCGGGGGGCGGATTATAGCAGGACTCCTGTTTCTTCATTTCAATTCTTCCGTCAGATTGTGGTGCGAAGCATCAGATCCCAATTTCTTAAGCTACCGTCCTAACAACGCTGTAATTGACTACATCATCCGGTGGGCATGTGAGCACGGTTATCCTCGTGTAGATTTTGGCGCTTCTCCCCCTGAGAGCAAGGGGCTGATCGCCTTCAAAGAAGAATGGAGGGCTCAGAAAGCGTGGTTCTATACCTTCACAAAATTACATTCTTCATGGAAGAAAAAGCTGTGGGTCGTTTCCGAACCAGCTTTAAGGAGGGTCTATGCTGCGATCCAGAGATTCAGAGTACGAAGTGTATAGAGGCAGACTCGCCCCTGAGAGAGATATTGCAGGCACATTTGAAGAGATCATTGTTGTGGCGATACTTATGTCGCTTGCAGCGGCGATTCGGTACCTGAAGCTTGGTGCATGGAGCTTTTGGGCTGATGAGGTATTCCTGGTGCAGGACGCGCAGAAATTCCCCAGTGAACTCACGATCAACCCTATCATGTATATGATAGTGCGCGGCTTCACCGATATTTTCGGTGTCAGTGAGTGGAGTGCACGTCTAGGATCATACGTCATCGGGGTCTTGAGCGTCCCGTTTCTATATTGGCCTGCCAGGAAAATATTCAACTCAAAGGTGGCAATGATCGCTTGCCTCTTCCTGGTTATCCATCCCTGGCATATATTCTGGTCGCAGAATGCCCGGGCATATTCCCTGGCGTTTCTTTTCGCTGGTCTATCAGCATCGCTTTTCTATCTGGCTCTGGAGAGGGACAGCGTTGGGCTTATCATTTCTTCACTGTTCGTGACCTTGTTATCCATATTCTCGTATCCGCAGTCGGCTATGCTGTTGCCCGCTTTGGCCGGGTACATAATATTGCTAGTGCTCCTTCCCGTTGATATTCCCAGAGGGCTGAATGGAAAGAACCTGATCGTGTTCTTTGGTCCCTTTATACTTGCGCTTTTATTGTTGCTCTCGCCATCCGTTCGCACTTATCTCTACTCAGGATGGGGATCGAACGAATGGGGACGGGGCCCTCTGTATATCTTGCTCACTCTAGTATACTGTCTGGGTATACCGGTCTCGACTGCTGCGTTCATTGGAGGCATCCATTCGCTGATCTATCTGAACAGAAGTGGGCTCTTTCTGATATGTTACGCAGCGGTGCCGCTTGTGCTTCTTCTGGTTGTCTCACCTTTTCTAAATGTTGCTGGCTACTACCTCTTTTTCACCGTGCCTGCTTATTTGCTTCTGGCAGCCTTCTGCGCTTCAGAATTGATGGAGAGTACATCAAGAGGATCCAAGATTCTGTCGGCAGCGGCGTTGCTGATCATTTTCATTGCTTCAGTGTCTCAGGACTACATGTATTTTACGGTCGAAAACGGCGGAAGACCAAAATGGCGTGAAGCACTTCAAGCTGTGAAGCACAGGATTGGGCTGGATGACACCGTGGTTATCTCTATGCCACGGATCGCTGTATACTACCTCCGGGAATCCAGTGTAGAGACACGGCATGCCGTGTATCCACAAATAATGCAATTGGAGGATACTATAGCGCGGTTGGGGACACTGGAGAATACGTGGCGATGGGGAAATCAGTCTGTGTGGTTTATTCTGGATCAGCCGTGTCTCGAAGTTCTAGACTCCGATCACAGATTCCGAGAATGGCTTTATGCCAACTGCCGTCTGGTAAGAGAGTTCTCAGTATATGCTAGAGCCATGGATCGGACTATCGGCATATGGCATCTGGCACCTAGTAGGACTGATTTGCCAAATGAACTTGACGAGGGTTTCGCGTTCTAACCTCTACGAAGGAGCAAAAGCATTTCGTAGGTATATCCCGTTGTTCCTGGCGATGATCGCTCTGGGAACATCGCTGGCGCTCTATGCCGATTCGCCATTTCTGGTCATCCCGTTTCTTGGCGTGCTGACGTTGACCAGTTTCGCAGCGCTGGAGTATGCACTATACATACTGGTTGCCTTTCTGCCATTTTCCTTCAGATTCATAATGCTATCTGGAACCGAGATGCAAGTTCCTACGGAGCCGCTTCTGGCCATTATGGCAATCGCGCTTGCTCTAAGATGGATCATTCTCGGTGCTCGAAAACCGGAGAATCGGAAAGCCAGACAGCCAGACAGACGGCCCTCCGACCCTCCGGCTTTCCGGCTTTCCGGTTCTCCTGCTTTCCCCTTCCGGTTCCCCATGCTGGTATACGGCGTCAGCCTCTGTTTATCTATGATCAACGCAGGACATCTATACTCGGCAGTGAAGGGTTCACTGAGGGCGGTTGCATACATAATGCTGGCCGCCGTGGTATCCAATGTGATAACGGACAAACGGCGGCTCAAGCGGCTTTTTATAGCATCAATAGTGCCTTCCACTGTGGCTGTAGGGTGGACGGTGATCTTTCTGGCAGATCGATTGGAGATGTGGAGATGGAGCAGTGCATACGAGGGTTTGCCTTTCACCAGTTACTCACACTATGGTTCTTTTGTGGCCGTGATCCTGTTGCTGTTCCTGGCGAGGTCGATCTTCGATAGAGGTATATATGATCGCGTCATCTGGACGATCCTTCTGGGATTCTTTTTTGTCGCCATTTGCTTCTCGTTCTCACGCGGCGTATGGGTATCTTTCATAGCGGCTGTAGGATTTCTGCTCCTTCAAAGACCGGCGGGCATTCAACACAAGAGGATCCTGATAGTAGGAGGTGCGGTTGCGTTCTTCGCGATCTTGCTGAGTATGCCTCATATATCTCATCTCATAATCTCGCGGGTAAAGACTATCGTCAACTTCGGGTATGGCGCTAATAAGGAACGCATCCTCCGATGGGGAACCGCGCTCATGATGTTTTCACGTCATCCCATCATAGGCTGTGGATATGGTTCTTTCGCATTCTCTTACGTCAACGATCCAGCGATAATAGGCACGTATCTGACCCAGTTCGGAATGGGAGCACACAGCGAGTATTTGCAGGTTCTGGCCGAGACAGGGTTGATAGGCTTTTCCGCATGGATGTGGATAGTCATATCTTTTTTTCTATACGGCTTCCGCCTACTGAAAAGATTGGGACACGGAGACGCGGGGACGCGGGAGCAAGGGGAAAGCCAGGAAGCGAGGAAGCGAGGAGGCGAGGAAGCGAACACACGCTCCCGCGCTCCCACGCTTCCACGCTCCTTCTATCGTTCACTCGTGATCGGTATTATGGCGGCGGAATTGTCCCTATTGGTGCATTTTCTCGTAAATAATCTTATACAATCTGATATTGTCGGTGTACCATTCTGGCTGTTGATGGGTCTTCTGCCGGCCATCGGCAATATGGTAGAAAGCTGTCAGCAGTCAGCGGTCAGCCATCAGGAAGCTGATAGCTGAAAGCTGATAGCTGAAAGCTGAAAAATGCAAGGCAGCAGTATCATAAGGAACACGTCCTCCCTGTTCGTAGCGCATCTCGCTGGCAGGATATTATCGTTTGTCCTCACCATAGTGCTCCCCAGATACTTGGAGGGCGGCTTTGACGATCTTGGCAAGTATTTCACGGCCCTCTGGTTGGCAAACCTCTTGGCTACGCTCACGGAACTGGGTTTATATACCCCGCTCATTCGTGAAGTGGCGGCGGATAGATCAAAGGCATCTCAGATGATCAGCAACGCCCTGGCCATCAGGTTGCTCCTCTCCTTCGTTACTTTCCTGATCATAGTGGCTCTGACAAGGCTTATGTACTCCGGCGAGATGGCTCCTCTGATCTACATAGTGGGACTCTCCGAGATAATAAACGCTCTAGCACAGTTGTTCCGGTGCATATTTCGCTCCTTCGAGAGGATGGGCTTTGAAGCGCTGGGAGTGATACTGGAAAGACTCGTGGTGTTCGCAATGGGCATGTGTGTGGTGATTCTGGGATACGGTGTCGTCAGCTTCTGCATAGTTGTCTTGATTGCCAGTATTCTGAACCTTGCCATGACATTCTCGATAATGGTATGGAAATTCAGCCGCCCTAGCTTTAAGTTTCTGGACGTGAGACTGTCTATTGACCTATTGAAGCAAGCACTGCCGTTCGCAATGGGCGGCGCTTTATCCATAGTATATTTCCGGATCGATGGACTTATGCTTAGACACATCATGGGGCCCGGCGGCGACGTGGCCATCGGATGGTACGGAACGGGGTATAGCTTTGTCAATGCCCTGACAATAATACCGGGTGCCTTTATGGGCGCTGTCTTCCCCGTGATGTCCAGAATGCTTCGCTCTTCAACCTCTGCCATGGATTTCCTGTATACCAAGTCTATGAAGTTAGTATTCATCATAGCATTTCCCATAGCCGTGGGGGTGACCTTCCTGGCTCACGAAATAGTGCTGATTCTTTATCCTATAGGAGAACGCGTTACTTCTCAGGATCAAGAAGCACTGAGTCGGGTTCTGGAGATCCTGATCTGGGCGGGCGCACTGATCTTTGTCAACTTCGTGCTGATCACCATCTTACGCGCAGCTAACAAACGGCGGGCATTCCTGATCATGATGACGGCCAGCGTGTCTGTGAATATCGGAGCAAATCTGATCTTGATCCCATTATATAGTCATCTGGGACCGCCCGTATCCATGATAATCAGCGAATCGGTCATTCTCGTATATGGGTTATGTTACATCCACAAGCATGTATGCAAGCTCAACGAGTTTGGCTTTCTGTTGAAATCAGCGTTCGCTTCGAGTCTACTCGCGCTGGGATTGTTCATCTGGAAATACTCAGGATTTAGTGAAAGCGTCCACATCGCGCTGGTTATATGCCTCGCAATTATCACATACTTCGCCGTCATACTAGCTCTAAAGGGCATAACGCGTGAGGACTTAAGCTTTCTGAAAGGCCAATTCCAGGAATCTATAGACTTTAAATGAAGATGAAAGTTCTGGTAATCTCCCATTCCGCCATACAACGCACGTATCACAGGAAATTCGAGGAGATCTCCAGATACGGCGACGTCCGACTACGCATCCTTGTGCCGGATAAATGGTTTGAGAACTACCAGACTCTTCATTTCTCGATGTTTGATGGAAGAATCCGGCATCCGGCATCCGGCATCCGGTATCCGGTATCCTTCCATCCCGGAAAAGTGACG
>SMTZ1_10003837_pt1 | contig 15437 bp, 7 predicted proteins | sample DeeMarSWOR136_30_FD_25667 | JGI IMG/M metagenome (IMG submission 25667)
ATCGTGTCATGAGCAACGATTTGAACATCCTTATTGCGAACTGGAAGAAGACGGATTCGGATCTTGCCGGCAATTGCCCAAGACCCGAATAATCATTTGGTTCGCGTAGCTCAGCCATTCTCACAGGCGAGCGATAATGAAAGAGGCAGGTCAAAATCAAAGGACCTGCCTCTTTTTTCAATCGCGATGTAGCATGTCATTTTGACATCAGTCTTGTTTTTTGTTGTACCTATGGCTGCAGTGTGTAGTCAGCAACTCTTCTGTAATCATTCTTCTGCCTTGGTGCAATCTTTCGGACCCACCCTGCCGGCCCACGAGGGCCGGTGCACGTACGGAAGCTGGCAGTGTGAAATCTACACGTTTGGCCCACATTTGGATGCCCAAGAGCCGGTGTGGGGAATCTGGACGTTGCGGCTTTCCGCACCGAGCTACTCTTGGATTTGCCTGTCTCGGTATTGAATATATGCTTCGCGCATCGCCACGTAGGGTTCAATAGCCGCGGACTTCAGGGCTTCGTACTCTCCGATGTGAAATGAGTTCTCGTTAGTGATCTTTACGGCGGATATGCCGATCGAGACCTCCGTAGGTTTGACATAGCGCGTCGGATTCAGAAACTGGTCGCCCACCATGCCCACCGAGTCCCGTACGGTCGATGGGCCGAACAATGGCCAGACGATATAGAAACCATTGCCCAAGCCATATATCGCCAGGGTCTGGCCCAGATCTTCCTTTGCAGGTTCCAAGCCGAGTTCACTCCGTGCGGGGTCACCGAATCCCAAAACACCTGCCGTGGTGTTGACCGCGAATCGGTGCAATTCCGTGCCAGCAGAATCTCCTTTTCCCTGGAGCAGGCAGTTGACAAAACGGACAGGCGTGGTGAGATTGTGGAAAAAATTGCGGATTCCGATCCGAGCTGGCTCTGGTGTTATGTCTTTGTATACCTGTGCGACGGGCTTCAACACCCAAAAGTAGAGCGCGTCATTGACATAGTACATCATCCGATTCCAGGGCTCTAACGGATCCGCCACCTCAACTGTTTGCTCGGCAAGCTCCTCTTCCAGCAAGTCAAAATCGTCATCGGCAGGCGCTGCGGCGGGGTCGTCTGAAGCCAGCGTCATCCGCTGGGGCGGATTGGCGGCAACGAGAACATGCTGTCGGTTTGTCGAAGCCTCCGCAACGTAGTCTGAAGATGGGGTCCTCTCGGAGACAGCGCAGCCTGCAATCGTGACGGCCAATACGACGGTAGCCCAAGCCTGCGGTTTCGTGGCATTCTTCTTGACGACTATGTTTGATCCTCTTAATGTCATCTGGTCGTACCCATTTCGAACTCTCGAGTCTCCTTACCAAACGGTTTGGCCAGAATCAGCATTTGCGGCAAAAGCGTCAGGGCTGCAATCAAGGCGATGAGCATGGCCAGGCCGGTTAGCAAACCGAAGTAGATGGTAGGAATGAAATTGGACAGGGCCAGGATGGAAAAACCAATGATAATAGTCACTGAAGTATAGTACATCGCGTGGCCAACGCTTCCGTGGCAGCGATGCATGGTATGCAGGTAGTTGTGGTCTCTCTGAAATTCACGTTTGAATCTGTGGATGTAGTGAATCGTGTCATCGACGGCGATTCCCACACTGATGGCCGCGATGGTTATGGTCATCATGTCGAGGGGGATGTTCAGCCAGCCCATCACGCCGAGAACAGCGGCGATAGAAAGTACGTTGGGAAATAGGGCGATCAACGCTATTCTCAATGACCTGAACAGCACCAGAAACATCCCCGTCAGCATCAGTACAGTGAGGCCCAACGTCAGCATCTGGGAGCCGAAGAGGCTTTGTAGCATGTTGTTGTACAGGACCAGCAGGCCAGCGAGGTGAATATGTTCGGCGTCAAGTTCCAACGTGCCGGCCAAATCTGTCTTGATCTTCTTGAGCAGTTCATTACGCCTCAGAGTCTTCTCAGAATCCCTGACCCGAACCCAAAAGCGGACCTGATTATGCCCCACTGAGACATAGGGCTTGATCAGCATGGTCTTGAATTCGTCCGGAGTCTCACTATAGAGCAAAGCGAGTTCAAAACTGTTCAGAGGCCTGCCACCGTTCAACTTCTCCGCGATTGCCAACATGGTGGCCAACGACAGCACCTTGCCTGTTTCCGGTAGGTTGTCAAGATAGCGGTGCACGGTCTTGACGCGGGTCATCTTTTCTTTGGTAAACCAATATTTCTCGTCTGTTGCCGCCTCGTCGAATTCATCGAATTCGTCGAATGTGTCATCACCTTCCACTACGGCAGGCTCGGTTGCAGCAGGCAGTTCGCGGGACTCCTCAAACTCCACGATGACGTCCAAAGGAGTGGTGCCGCCCAAGGATTGATCGATTACCTTCATGCCTTGGTAGATCTCGGTGGTTTCCTTGAAGTAATCGATGAAGCTGTTTTCCACCTCTAATCTCGATATTCCAATGAGGCTGGAAACGAGGACGAGGCCGCTGATACCCACGATCAGCACGCCGTGGGCCTCGGTAAATCTCGCCAAGATGGATGTCAAGGAAAAACGCTGCCCTCGCCCGCCGGAAGGTATCTCCTTGGGAATCAGCGTCAGCAGGGCAGGAAAAAGCAGAAAGGTCACGGTCAGCGACACAATTAAACCGACGATCATCATCCAGCCAAACGCGACCACCGGTAAGATATCGCAAAGCACCAGAGACCCAAACCCGACAATTGTTGTTAATACCGCGTACACACAGGGCTTCAGCTTCAGCCGGACGGTATTGAGAACCAACTCGCGATTAGGGGCTTGCGGACTCTGGACTAATAGTTCCCGGTACCGCACAATCAGGTGAATCGCAATGGCCATGGTGATGATCAATTGCAAAGAAATAAAATTGGAGGATATGACCGTCACCTCCCAACCAAACCATCCCAACAGACCAAACATGCAGATCGCCGAGATCACGCAGCAAAGCATCGGTAGCAATATCCAGCGTATTGACCCGAAGATAATGCCCAGCGTCAGAATCAGAAATAGCAGGACTCCAAGGCCGAATACCTTCAAGTCGTTCTTAATGAAGGTAATCATGTCGTCTGCGATCATACTGACGCCGCCAAGAAACAGGTCAGCGTCCTGGCGATAGTTGTCCATTATAGCCCGTATCGCCACGATATCCTGATGACGCCGCTGCCTCATTTTGTCCCTGTGCTGTCGGAGTTGCTCAAGCACGCGCTTCAGTTCGGCACGCTCCGCCGGAGTCAGTGAGCTGGAGGTTTTCTTCTGCCACAACTCGTTGCGGTGCTCCAGCAAATCGCTGTAAACGGCATCGCCCGAGAAATTGATCAGCAGAGCCGTAGTCTGCGAATCTGAGCTTAGCAGCAGGTTTCGATATAGGGGACTCTCACGAAGTTCGATCCTCGCCAGGTCCCTGTTAACCGTCGGCGACTCGAGAGTGGGCAGGTCGTCGGTAAGCTCCGTGAGTGAGACGGGGGGACTTTCCAGCAGAGGGGCATCCAGAATGGAAAGCACCGATGAAACACGCTCTATGGACCTCAAATCGTCTCGTAGCCGGGCCAAGGTGGCCAGCGTATCTGGCGAGAACAGGTCGCCTCTGGGAGCATACGTCAGGACCAAGAAGTCGCGTTGCCCATACCGGGCACTGATCAGACGCGCGTAGCGCAGGTCTTCGTCGTTCTCCAGAACCAGCGTCTCCGCGGAGGCGTCCAGCCTGAAATGTCTGGCTTGGAAGGCGAGAAAGCCAGCGGCTGCCAGCAGGCAAAGAATGACAATCCTGGGATGTCGCAGGACCACTCGGTCGAAAAAGAATGGTGCCACTGAGTGGTATTTCGCCATAATACCGGTCCAACTCAACAAATTGTGGATTAACGAGTTGACTGTTTCTCCAGCCGAGAAAGAAGGTCCTCAACGGTACCGCTGCGAAGGATATCATCGAACTGTGATCGGTAGGTCAACAGGATGCTGACGCCCTGTATTTCCACATCATAGACCTTCCAGAGTTCGTCCACCTTGCGAAGCTTGTACAGTATGGCTACGGTCTTGCCGTCAGAAATCAGCTCCATCGGGATGTAGACAGTGCTATTCTTTCGCATTGCCGGTTTGAATACGGCTTTTTCATCTGTGTAGAGCGCGATTTTATCCCGATACGAGGTCTCAAGCCGTTCGACAAAAAGCTGCGTGAATTTCTCATGTTGTGGCGGGGTCAATCTTGGCCAGTTTCTTCTGCCCAATGCGAGTTTGGCCATCAGCGGGAAATCAAAGAACGGGCTCACGATTCTGTTGATTTGCATCTCTTTCGCGTTCTGCTCGATGTCTTTGTTCCGTAGGACTGAAATAACGGCATGCCACTTGGTCCGCAACAGCTGTTCTGGGTCGTTCGGGTCTTCATTAGCCACATTGGCAGCCTGATCTGCAGCACGGAAGCACAACACATTACCTTCAACTGTCGCCAAATAAAGTCGGCCCGCAGCCGCCGCCATTCCATCGAAGACCGGTGGGCTGTCCAGATTATATTGTGCCAGTTCCTCCCCATTAACAGATGCCACAGCCAACAGCAGGGCGCCTTTCTTGCCATCCAGAGCAACCGCTTGGTCCGTGAGGCTCTGCCTCTGCTTCGGATCGCCTATCTGTCTGAACGCCTGCTCTTCATCAACCACGTCAGGAGGCCCGGCGATAAACAGTGTCCCGCCCGCAAGGACCATCGCGCGGGCGAACAGCGGTATGTCCTTCGTCCAATAGTGTTTGACTAAGAAGTCCGGTACAGATCCGGTCTTGCCCGTAAACCTCATGGCCTGTCCGAATTCACCCTTCGCAGGCACAGCGCCCTCAACCTTACCCTCGTTCTTGTTCCCCGAGGCGTCGTTAGCATCGCCTTTGTCAAAGGAGTACCAGAGGACCATGCCCGCCTTCTCGGGAGTCTCTTGCCCAGCGGTTGATGCGTGGCTCTCGATTTCGGCCCCGCCCAATGCCCGGTCGTAGATCCTGACCTCATCTATGAGACCCTTAAAGGCAAATGGGCTTGTGTAGTCACCTACGGCAGACCCCTCATCGGCGCCTATCTCCATCGCCTCCTGCGGATCCTGCGCGATTAGTCCGGAAACCTCAGTTGAGGCGGCAGGTTTGCCGTCTACGTAGATTTGTAGTTGCTTCTCGGTCGTCAGTACGCCTGCAAGGTGCACCCAGCGTCCGATGACATTCTGTTTCGCGGCGATAGAGGCTGCCTTACTGCTGATGCGGATGGCAAAATGCGGCCGTCCGTCCTGCAAGTACAGCACATAGCCGTGAGCACCGCCGCCCCGTGCGAGGATCACACCGTCGGCCTTCTCTGCCTTGACCCATGTCTCGACAGTCACTGCTTTGCCGGCGGGGTTGAGGCTCTCGGATTTCTCGACGCGAATCAACGATCGTTCGCTGCTGGAATCATTTGAAGCTGGCAGGGCTTTGTCAGCTGCGAACAAGTGATGTTCGATTGGTGTGGTCCACCGGTAGTACTGTGGTTTGCGACCGAATCCGTACACCTTCGAGTCATCAAAGACAAGGATTCGCCCCGCGGGAGCAGCTTTTCCGGCCAGGTAGTAGCCACACCAGCCGCTGACGAATCTGCTGCCGAACATCCAGTACGTACGGTGCCACCAACTGTCGTCGAGAAAGCCGGTCGGGCTGAAAAGGTGCGCATGGCCCGGGTGCTGCGTGGCAGGTGGCGCGCCGCGGTCGGCGTCCTCCCCGCGCGGCATCATCTCCAGCGGCAGCCGCGTGCCGTCCAGATTGAACGGCTGCGACCGCATGTAAACCAGGCGACCATCGCTCGACAAGATATCCGGCAGGGCAGCGGGCATGTTCAGCCAACTAACGTACGCCTGCAGGTCCTTGCCTGTTGCCTGCTCGTGATTGTCGAGCACGGTCTCAGAAAGCACCAGGCCCGTTTTTGGGTCGAGCCGCCAAAGACGCAGGCCACCATCCAGGAACATTGACCTGCCTGCGACACAATATAGGACGCCGTCCTGGATGAGCACACTGCCGTGGACTGGCCAGACAGACTCCACCTGCTCGAACGCCATCAGGCGCTGATCCATCGGCGCTGCGAGGAAACGCCAGGCGAGAGCGCCATCCGAGGCGTCAAGACAGTGCACCCATCCGTCAGCCGATCCGAATAGCACCCGCCCCTGATAGATGGTCGGCGCCGAATCGACGCGACCACCCGCCGTGTAGTCCCAGAGTTGCTTGCCCGAAGTGGCGTCGATCGCATGAATTTTATGGGTGTCCACCGAGGCCACAAAGACCCTGCCGTCAGCGATCACGGGGCTCGTGAGCGTTCCCCCAACTTCGGCCTGCCACGCTGGTTCCAGTGCTGCTGGGACCGCCGTGCTGGCGCATCCACTACGCATGGCATCGTGGCGGTAAGTTGGCCATTCATCCTCGGCTGCCTTCACAGCGATGTCCTTACCTGCCGGGCCCTTTTCGAGACGGGCATAGTTTGCCAAATGCTCTGGAACGCGCGGACCTGTCGATGCTGGTGCCAGTGCGTTGAAGCCGTACAGCTTGGCCTCCAAGTAACACGCGCAAGGGTGCGGTGGGTTGTACACCATACCGTTGGCGGGCATGACGCCATATAGGCACGCACCTCGGACCCAGTAATGCGGAATCCACTGCTTGTTGCGGATGTCCACAAACTCGGTCCCCGCCCGCGACATCAACAGGTAGGTGTCTGTCGCCTTTCCGCGATAGCAGCGGTGATGGAACCAGTAAGTCTCCAGGTTGGGTGGAAACTCGCTTTTCACCTGGCCCGTTTGCGGGTCACGGCCTGTGAACACGCCGATAGCCCTTCCGCTGAGCGTCTCCCCCGTCCATACAAGGCCATTCGCAACGAGCAGGTCCTCCGGCGATCTGTATCCGGACGGGGGATGATAGGCCGTCCAGAGCACTTTGCCTGTCTCTGCCGACAGCGCCGTCATCGTATCCTCGCCACTGGTGTACCAGGATCCCGTCTGCTGACCGGCGGTCTGGCCGCCTGAGAAGAGCACCACATCCTCATAAACAACCAGCGTCGGCCCATAGAAGGAGCGGACTATCTCGGTTCGGGCCACTGGGTCAGAATGCCAGAGTTCGTCGCCTGTGTTGCGGTCGAGACAAACGACGCTTTCGCCATCGTGGAAGAAGACTCGCTCCCCGCTGGCCGCCAGCGTGACGGGTAGCACACGGCGCTCAGTAGCCCACAGCGTGTCTCCGTTGTCGGCACGGATGGCCATGACCTGTCTGGGCTTCTCGTCCCAGAACTTGCCTCCATAAGCGTGCTTTATCTGCTCCATGTTGGCAAACTCTGGTTCTTTGGCGTCCATATTAACGAGCACAAATAGAACGCCTTCCGAGAGTATGCACTCTTCAGCGGCTTTGGTGCCTTCGTAGGTTCGGATGGTCCTGCCCGTGGCTGCGTCCAAAGCTGTCAGCGGCCCATCGAGGCTAAGGGTCATGTACACGCGATCGCCAGCCGCAACGAGGCGGCGGGGCAACTGTGCCGGCCCGCTCTTTAGCGGCCAGAGGTGCGTGTGCCATTTTCCCATCGGGCGCTTCCACAGGATCGCACCGTTGAAAGCATCCCGCGCGATCAGTGACCACTTTGGAGGAACCAGGATTGAGATGCAGGGCGCCTCATCGAAGATGTAGAAGACCCTTCCGCCGGCTGAGACTGCCGCACTAACGCTCGACATGCGATCGTGGTGACGCGCATATCTCGGACTGCCGAGCCACTGCATGCGGCGCGGTGGGCCAACGACCGTATCGTGCGACACGGCGTTGTTCGACTCATCGTGCAAGTAGTGCGTCCAGTCGTCAATCTCTTTCGGTCGCGGCTTGATGGTCTTGGTCCATTTGCCGTTCTGTTGGATGTAGGCGATGCCGTTCGGGCACAGGACGCGTATCACCTCATCCATCAAGACGTGGCCCAGGTCCTCTGACACGATGAGGTTGACGAGGTTGTCGATGTACGGCAGCCGGTCGCCCCCAAGCTGGTCCACGCTAACAGGTCCATAGAGCCCAAGCGATTGGATGTGCTCTCGGGCTTTCTTGACGTTGACTGCGTTAGTGTCCAGGCCCTGGACCAGGTACGCGTCGCTGGCATGCAGTGCCGCAGTGAGCATTCCGTCGCCGCAGCCAATGTGAACGATTAGACCGCCTTTGACATTGGTGGTGTCCAGAATCCGATTAGCCTCTTGCTTGTGGCTCTGCGGCTGAGCCGTCGCAACTGATAACGTGCATGAAATCGACAAAACAATAGATAGCTTCGCAGGGAACTGCAACTTACTCTTCACGAGTGTTTCTCCTTCTTAATAACAGCACTTAGCAAATACCGTTCAGGACATTTTAACAAGGACTCTTGCGTTAGGGAACTGCCTTTATGAAATCGCAGCGGTTGCATTCAAGTCTCTCGGCCGGGTTTGGTCGAGTTCTGGCCAACCGTTTGGCGAAGGGAAGCTATGTTAGGTGTCGTGGGCAAAGAAGGTATTGGCGGCCAAATAGCTGCCGCACAGTTCTTCAGGATTACTTGATGCGAATAGCGGCGGGTGCCCTTCCTGGGGTGGCTATCAGTCTTAGCTTTTAACAGGCTGTGCCTGAAAACTCATTTAGGCCCTATGAAGCGTTATTAGACAGAGTCTAAACGAACCGTTCGACTTGCAATTCCGGTCTCTGTCTTCGTATCTTCCCTGAACAGCTGCCGTCAACACTGCACCTTGCTTGCCGTTCTCTGCAGATATATCGTTTTCCCAGATAGCAGTTGATACTTGACCAGCTATAAACTCCGCAACACGTTTTTGTCCCGGCATTTGCTTTGCCTGTGGAGCCCACCGTCTAATACGATGGGCTCTCTTTCGGACTCTCAGAAAGAGAGCCTTCGCGGGACATGAAGCCAATTACCTTACTCCTTTGCCTTGTCCAAAAACACGTGATACCCAGCCCTTGTTCTGCCAACGGTAGTTCCGTAAGGCCGAGTCTTGCAGAATATTGTGCAATCGCCGGACGAATTGGGTAATATGGCCGGTAAAAGACCCGACTAATTACTAAGGTCTTGATGTGAAAGGTCGAAGTGCAATGGATATCACTGTCGCAATGAATGTTCTCCTCACGTTTTCGGTGAGTTTCTTCGTGGCACCGCCGGACCGTATATGTGCGGCGCCTCAGCAACAGCACAAGCGTCCTCACATCGTTGCTGATGGCACGCCCGTGAAGAAAGTCCTCGCTGGGCGCCACGCAGGTGAGAATCTGCTTGACCCAAATGCCTGGAGGCCTTGGCAAAAGGGTTTCGAACGAAAGGAGGGCATCTTCATTTGTGACAACGCGTCCGACACCCAAGTCCAGAGAGGTGTTTCACAGACGGTCTCTCTGAACCAAACCAAGCCCGCACCAATTGTGGCGGTAGCCTGGAGCCGAGCAGAAGCAGTGCTTGGTAGTCGAAACGCTGACTATTCCCTTTATCTCGACCTTGTCTATTCTGATGGTAGTCCCCTCTGGGGCCAAATTGAACCTTTCAATGTTGGCACTCATGATTGGGAGAAAGCAGAGGTCGTTGTATTTCCGGAAAAGCCCGTGAAATCGGTGTCTTTTCATATGCTGTTGCGGCGTCACGCAGGCAGGGCTTGGTTCCGTGACCCTGAACTGCGCGTCATAAAGCCACCAGTGGGTGCGTCTTTGTTCGATGGCGTACCTGTTTTGCTATCGGATCTGGCAATGGAAGGCTTCCAGGTTCGTGATGTAACCGCTAATTCCGACTTCATCCGATTTGAACGCCGTGCTCTCGATCTGGAGCTTGAGTATCGCAAGCAGCAAACCGGTAATACGACTTCTTTTGACGTAATTATCTCTGACACTACTCGCAAGGAGCGAGCCATAACCTTGGTCTATGCTATTCCACTACCTCCGGTAGAGTGCCGTTGGCTACAAGATCCCCGTCAAAGCATGGTTGTCAAGCCGCCTCAGGAATACATGAATGCCGGCAGGTTCTCAGTAGGAGCTAATGGTCGGTTGTCACGCTATCCATTCGCCGCTGTGGCTACCGCCGATCAGGGCATTGGCCTCGGCATCGACATGGCCTGGCCCGCATTTTTCCGCGTCGGCTACAACGCCGGGATCAGAGAATTGTTCCTTGCATATGATATTGGTCTGGCACCCGAGAAGCCTACAGCTCACGTGCGTTTCTGCAAATTCACTTTTGATCCGAAATGGGGCTTTCGTGCCGCCCTTGCCCGATACTATGAGATCTTCCCAGACTATTTCCGCTGCCGAACCCCTGAACAGGGGCTTTGGATGCCGTTCGCTAAAATCAGCGACGTTGACAATTGGCAGGACTTTGGGTTCAAATTCAAGGAGGGCACCAACCAAACTAAGTGGGATGATGAGCACGAGATAACTACCTTTCGTTATACCGAGCCGATGACTTGGTGGATGCGCATGCCCAAAGAAATGCCCCGGACTTTGTCATCTGCCTTCGCCGAGGTACAACGCCTTGCCGCAGAAAAAGGTGATTCCCGTGCCCGGGCGCTGTTGACGAGCGGCTTTCACGATGAACAAGGCCAGTTTCCAGCCCGTTTGCTCAATACGCCGTGGTGTGATGGCGCCGTTTGGAGCATCAACTCGATGCCACACGTGCTAGGTGACATCACAGACTTTAAGAATAAGTGGAACCCAGGACTTCGCGAGAAGCTCTACGGTCCCCGGCGCAACGCCAATCTGGATGGCGAATATGTAGACTCAAGCGAAGGCTATGTAACAGACGAACTTGACTTTCGACGGGACCACTTTGCTGCCGCTGAAACACCTCTCAGCTTTTTACTTGACAGTCACAGGGTGGCCATTTTTCGGGGCCTAATAGCGTTCGAATACGTCCGTGCAATTGCTCGCGATATTCGGGCGATGGACAGATTAATGATGGCAAATGCTACTCCGATCCGCCTGTGCTGGCTGGCACCGCTGCTCGATGTCATGGGCTCTGAAATCAATTGGAATCCTGGCCGAACGTGGCGGCCAATGTCTGACAGTGACCTGCTTTACCGCCGCGCTTTGTGCAAGGGCAAACCATACTGCTTTCTGATGAACACTCCCTTTGAAGACCTCTCACATGAGTTGGTTGAAAAGTACATGAAGCGATGCCTCGCTTACGGCATGTTTCCCGGGTTTTTCAGCCATAATGCCTCTCAAGGTCATTATTTCACACGGCCCGAGCTGTATAACCGAGATCGAGATCTCTTCAGGAAATATATTACTCTGTGCAAATTGGTGGCCGAAGCCGGCTGGGAGCCTATTACTCAAGCCCATTCAAGTGACAGTCGTGTCTATGTGGAACGGTTCGGCGATAGGTTCTTCACCATATTTAACGACAGTGCCGAACGCCGCACCGTGACCATAACGCTCGAGCCCAATACGCCGAAGGCTGCCCGCGAACTGATTCATGGCCGGACGATAGAGTGGTGCGATCAACAAACCGACCTCAATCTCGATGCCGAGGACCTCGCAGTAATTGAAATAGACTGGTAATCGAAGCTACATACGCTGTGCACGTCGCATTGCCTCATTCGCCTCCCAACGGCCCGCCAGCCGCTTCAGTTACTAAAGGTCGTTCCAGAACGAAGCAATAGTGGACCGGATCAGCGGATCGACTCCTCGGGCAGTTCTGTCTTGACACCCTCATCAATCGGCATCTTGTCCGGCAGCCCGCCAGCCTCTTTTATCAAGCGTTTGAGCTCGGCCTTCAATTCAACCACCTTATCGGCAAATGTGGGATCATCGATCAAGTTGTTGGTTTCACCGGGATCGTTGGCCAAGTTGTAGAGTTCCGCCTTGTGTCGGTCAGCGCCGCCATCGCCGTGCGGATAATGCACATACTTCCACTCATCCGTCCGCACTCCACGTACATTCGGAGTGTATGGGAATTGGCGCTCGTAGTTGTACTCGTAATACCACGATTTGCGCCATTCGTCAGTCTTTCCTTCAAGCAGGGCTTTGAATGACATGCCATGAATATTCGCAAGCGACGGTGCGGAGCAGATATCGAGGATACTGGGTGCTACGTCGATGTTGAGGACCATTTGCTTAATCACCATTGCCCGTTTGACCAGCTTGGGATAACGAACCAGAAGGGGCACGCGAATGCTTGGCTCGTGCATTGTACGTTTGTCCGTCATTCCATGCTCACCCAGGAACATCCCGTTGTCGCCGGCAAACACAAAGAGCGTGTTATTGAGCTGACCTGTCGTTTGAAGCGTCTGGTAGATTTGGCCCACACTATCATCTACCGACCTTATCGTCGCGGTATAAGCGCGTACAAATTCAGCGAAATGCTTTACACTCTCGGGGCTTCTGTCGGGAAACTTCTTGCGAAATCCGTAGAGCGGCCCGTATATTCCGTGCCAGGTGTCGATTCGCTGCTTTACCCACTCCGGCTTGCCCTGTAGCGCAAAGGCTGTGTGAGGATATTTTATCTCGATATCGTCATAGATGTGACGGTATTTTTTCTCCGGCGTGAACGGTGTATGCGGTGCCTTATGGCCCAGAATAAGCAGGAAGGGCCTGTTGTGCTTCTTCTTGAGCCAGTCGATGGCCATATCAGTTACCCGGTGCGTATAGTACCCTTTCTTGATCGTACGTCGGCCGTTAACATTGAACTCCGTGTCGTAGTATTTCCCCTGCCCTTTGTGGCTCACCCAGTAATCAAAGCCCGGTCGTTTCTCGTCGCTTTGTTCGCCCATGTGCCATTTCCCAATGTAGGCAGTCTCGTACCCAGCGGTCTGCAGAACCAGGGGAAAGCTCGGCAAATCAAGGGGATAATCAGTGAAATTGTTTGATACTCCATGCGCGTGTGCGTACAGACCCGATAGGAACGAGGCCCGGCTGGGCGAGCAAAGGGATGTTGTAACGAACATATTGGAAAACCTGGCACCCTCGGCAGCAAGCCTGTCAAGATGCGGCGTCTTGAGGAACGGATGCCCCTCGCAGCTAAGCAGGTCCCATCGCTGATCATCCGTCAGAATGAAAACGACGTTGGGGCGTGCCTCGGCAGTTGGTGCACGGCGGACCTGCTTTGCGCTTTGTCCCTTAGCTCGAGCTGCTAATATGTGCTGCGGAGCAAGTGTAAAGGCAACCGAAGCTCTTGCTGCATTCGTCAGGAAGACACGACGGTTTGTTCTTTTTGGCCTTTCGGCGAAGCGATTTGGATTCTGCATTTATTATGTCTTTCCCTTTATAGCAACAGAAATCGAATGGCTAAAAACCGTTGATTCACAACACTGAACCATATCACAGAACATGTCTTTTTTACTGAGATACCAGATTGCTGCAGCAAATGCAACTCTGATCGGCTTGTTCCACCCTGAACACCGAGGAATATAGGCCCCACCACGATCGTGTCTAATTCTTTCGTCAATTTCTGACAGGGATTGGCATTATAGGCATAATTTGCTTGATATGGATCGAGCTTTTTCTGATAATGTATAGTTGTTGCGAGCGCAGAGAAGGCTTAATCTGCTACAGTGAAGGCACATCACAACAGGGTGACGAATAGGCTGTGTATAGCTCGCCTGTGTGTCCGTTTTTATGGGGACGTATCTCTCAAGGTTTTCTGACCATGGTTTGTTAGTCGGCTGCTCAAAACGAGAATAGCAGCTCTCTGTTGACCTGGGCCAAAGCAGAAGCGACAAACAGCAAAAGGCAAGACGAAATTGGACAATACCGACCGCCTCAAAGACATTGCACCGGACATACTAAGCCACCCCGGAAGAGAGAATAGGGTCCATATTCTCACCCTCGACCACATTTTAGCCACGGATGTTCACGAAAGGGTACATCACGATCCGAGAATGAAGCATTATGAATTGGTTAGACCGCGAAGAACAACAATAAGAGAAGCCGCCGCAGAAATTGCTGGCATGGCGCGAGATACGGTGTCCTCGAAGGTACTGATTATTGACGTGCGAAGAGCCACTTTGCCCAAGCTTCAGAATGTCTACAATAAGATAGTGGGCTATAATCGCAGGGACTTCAATCGGCTGTGCTATACAATACTAATCGGTGATGGACCTGTGAATCTGTTCCAGGCTGGCAAGTCCTTAGACGTCTTTGTCCCGCATCTCTCCGCCCATAGAATCGATTACCATCCTGCAGTGTTCTTTTATGATCCGTTCCTTCATTATGAGCCAAACGAGATTAAGCTTCAAACGATGCACGACGAGTTCACACTTCCAGACAACATCCCAAGGAGGCTTGTTCCGTATTTTATGGAGGATCGCGACATAAGGGTGGATAGAATAAGAGGCTATTTCAGAGCGACAGATAAATCTGAGCAGGTTAGACTAAGAAGACTGAGAAAGCTCAGAAGGCTGTACAAAAAGAGGATAGCAGAGCAATTTCCCCATCATAAGGGCCAATTGAAAGCCTGGCTGTCCAGGGAAGGAATCAGGCTGGCAACCGAAAGACTACATCTTTACCCCCTATTCTTTGAAGACTGGGTTTATGATGTCATGCAGAAAGCAGGACGAAAATAAATCCACCACCAGCTCCAGCCTCTAACGACAAGAAAGCTATTCTGATTCCACCTGCAGCCCTGAAACCCTTTCCCGCCCATTCGCAAAACCAGCTTGTCCCGTGGGCGTTGGATGGGTTCTCCTTAGCAACAAAAGCTCAGCTAACAAACGTCATACTTGTCTTTATTTTGACATGCGTAGGTCAGTTCTGAATTGATGCTCTGGACTAACAAAGGGTAATGAGTTAGAATCGCGGGGCAACGGAACAGAACCAATAAGTGCAATTGCAATGTTTACGTTGAATCGTAGAAGCCTGATCAAAATGCTTGGGGCTGGAGCAGTATTCGGCCTCGCAGGAACAACTGCTACTGCGAGCAGATCGGATACTACCAAGAGCAAGAACATCCCAATGATTCATGCCACCGACCTGTACAGACCACACGTTGATCCTGACGACCATTGGGATTTGGCTTGTGTATTTGCACTTGCATACCGCGGCGATATCGACCTCAAGGCAGTCCTGATCGATTTCCCACCGCCCCGCAGAAGGGACGTCGACCCCGATGTTTTGGCCATATCTCAAATGAATTTTGTGTGGGCTCTTCGATCGCCATGCGATCACCCGACGACAGCCAGCCAGACGCCCCTTTGAGCGACCGAAATGGGGTTAGCACGGTGCTCAATGTTCTAAAGAACAGCACAAAGCCTGTGGTCATTAACATAACAGGCTCATCTCGGGACATAGCAGTTGCCGGTAACCAAGAACCGGAGCTGTTTGCCAAAAAGTGTATGGGAATCTATCTGAATGCTGGAACCGGCTCACGCGAAAAGCAAGGGCCACAGAGATCGGAATATAACGTAACCCTCGATCCACTCGCGTATTCAGCTATCTTCAAGTTACCTTGCCCCGTGTATTGGATGCCCTGCTTCGAGAA
>SMTZ1_10011026_pt1 | contig 15428 bp, 13 predicted proteins | sample DeeMarSWOR136_30_FD_25667 | JGI IMG/M metagenome (IMG submission 25667)
CCAGTACGATCACGGCCGCGGCTGAATATCTTGTCACTTTGCTTTCCATGATAAATCTCCAAATCTCATAAGGTTTCGTTTTCGCGCTCCGGCCTGTATCTTTATAGCCGTCGCGCAGCAACCGGGCTTCGTCCGGGTGTGTCTCAGCCCATTTCTCGAAATCGAACGTCTCCGGCTCACGCTGGATATGCCGAGCCAGCAGGGGATCCAACGATCGATGGTCGTTGTCGTGTTTCATGGGACGTTTCACCTCCTGAAGCCTGCTTTCTTCAAACAAACGGCCAATTTCTTCTTCGCCCTTCGGATCCGGCCGTCGATTACTTGTTCCGTCGCGCCGAGGACTTTGGCCATTTGCCGGTAACTCATCTCGTTGTAGAACCTCAGATATAAGACTTCTCGCAAATGCTGCGGCAACTGCTGCAAAGCGTCGGCCAGGATAGCCTTCTGATCGTCGTCTTGTTCGCCATCGCAATCATGGCCCCGGCACACCTCAACAGGCTTTCTTTGCCTCTGAAGCCCCCGCAGCATGTCTTTGGCCACATTCCGGCAGATCGCCACGGTCCACGGGCCGAATCGCTCCGGCTTCTTCAGCTTCGGTAGCTGGCGACACGCCGCCGCAAGCGCTTCCTGTGCGGCGTCCTCGGCCAGATGGTGATCCAGCAAAATGGAATCCGCCACGGCGACCAGCGAAGGGTAATATCGCCTGCACAACTCGCCGAAGCTTTCCGGACCCGCCTCTAACGCTCGTTGAACAAGGTTCTGATCCTCAAGGTCTGTCATATGTCAAATATGATCAATCACAGAGCTGCTCTGGATTTCTATCAATAAGTCTCAATTAGACGTCAAAATCGGCGCAGAATCTATCGGAAAGATCATATAAAGCTGATGTTGCTTCAGACTCATCGTGTCGCGGGTATCCCCTCGACTCCGCTCGGGACAGGCCTGCCGTGATTCGAGGGCGGGACGCCCTCGACACGAAATGGCATGTAATGCACATCCTACTTTGAGATGCCGACATCGTCCAGCATGATGATGCCATTGGGGGAGCGGTTAAACACGAATCGAATGTTTTCAAGCCTGGATGGATAGAATGAAGGATTGCTCTCGATAAATTTTCGGAATGGGATTTCATAGGTCTGGAGAATGCGTTCCGAAAAGTCTTCGACGAATTTTTTCTCCAGCCATTTCAATTTGACTACCCTGACCGTCAAAGCCGGATGAACGGGCCCCACGGCGCTGAGCGGCAGGCCGGCATGATTTCCATCGCTGTCCCCAAGCTCGATTGTCAGATCGAGAGGCTCTTTCTGCTCCGGCTTCTCCGCTCCAATCGACAAAACAAGCTTCGAGTCGCTATCGACGCCCAGTTCCTGAACGATATCCGGGCCCAGCGTAATATGATATGATCCGATCCCGGTCGAATTGGGATCGTCGTTGTCATTCTTCTTATTGTCCCACCCCAGGACGACAACGGAGTTTTCCTGGCTCGCCTTACCCTTGGTGCGGTGAGTGACATGGGCTTCCTTCCAGGTCATCAGGTTTTCACCCAGCAGCCTGCCCCCGTTGACTGTCGTCGTGGTGACATCAAAATCCTCTTCAAAATCGGCGATCACTCGAAAGTTTGAGTCCTGGTAACGATTCATGTAGATGTCCTCGGGCAGCCAGTGGCCGGCGTACCGTGCATCTTTGAAAATGGGCAGATATTCATCCCCGCCGTTAAGGCTCGCCTCGAGAAAGGCGGCAATAAGCACCTTTGCGACTTGACGCTGTTCTTCCATATCCATGATGGGGCGATCATTGATGAGCCAGCCTTCCGGAGCAGTAGCATCCAGACTGCCCCAGGCCGTATTGAACCGGTTGTGGTTCGCCCGATAGACGTAGATCGCGGACTTGAATCGGAAGTGCTCACTCGTAAAACGCACTCGCTTGAACTGCTTGAGTCCCATGAACGTTTTCACGTCGGCGTCGTGCCCGCCCTGTATGACAAGGTAGTTCACGTTCTCCAGTGCGGTAGGGTGTCCGGCGGGTTTGTACTGGCCATCACAAGGTGCGATCGCGACGAGCGACCGGATGGCGAAGTTGTAGCCGAGCGTAACGTTGGCGTCATCCGGGTAGCGGGGCAGCCTGTTGAACGCCGCCGCGTGGGCGACCGCTTCTCCGCCCCGCGAATGCCCGATCAGCGCGATGCGGTCCATGTCCACCTTGCCCTCGAAAGCGTGCCCCTGCGTTCGGTTCCATTCTTCCCACACTTTCAGATGTTCCAGGAGCACAAAGGCGCGCGCATCGTTTTCGCCGCGGAATTTGTGGTTCAGGAAATTCTCATCCACCGAGACGGCAATGAAGCCCCGGCTGGCAAGCAACGTGCCGAGGTATTCGTAGCCCGGATCCGAAAAATCCTTCATCGCGTGGTTGCCGTGGACGATCAGAACCAGTGGAAACGGGCCCGGGCCTTCGGGAAACCAGACTCGACCATTGAGCGGCAGCCGATCAAAATCAAATCCCCAGTAGCGTGGAACTTGATCGAAGAAGTCCATGAACGGATTGGCGTCCACAGGGTCCGTTTTGAAATCGACACCTTCCCCGTATTCCTTGCGACGTTTGTCGTCACCACTTCCGTAGAAATATGTGCGATATTCATAAGGGCCACCGAGCGCGGGATTCGGCACATCGAGCGGTTCGATTTGAAAATCATCCATATACGATATGTCAATCAGATGGGATGTCGTGCCACACCCGACCAACGCGACGGCTGTGAGAATCATAAGTAACAAGTGACAAAGTGCCATTGTGATTGTTCCTTGTCGAACGCTTTCTCTACTTGTCTTTTGAACCATAGCTTTCACCTCTATACTAAATCAGTTCGTTTCGCAACAAAGGATAATCAGGATAATGAATCCGCGCTGCCGTGTCAAACAGGATATCCTCACCGGTAACTGTATGTGTGATATGCTACGAGGAGTGTAATAATCTCTTGCGTTAGCTCCGGTTCTAAGAATAATATGTCCAACCGGACGAAACCGGAATTCTTGTTTTTCTAAAAACGCTTGGTTCTTCAAGTAGCCATGAGATATTAACGACGGTGATCGCAAGGACAAATGATGAAGCCGGCTTCTAAAACAGGGCCAAGAGTCGAGAAACTGATCGGACTGCTGACGGGCAAAGAGTATTTGCTCGTTGTCATGCAAGATAATGCCGATCCGGATTCTATTGCTTCTGCGGTCGGACTGCGCAGGTTTGCCAACATAACGTCCGGGGTCCAGTGCTCGATTGCGCACAGCGGGACCGTCGGACGCGGCGAGAACAGGGCCCTGGTCGATTATCTGGGCCTTAATCTACTCCAATTGGATAATATTGAGTTTCTGAAGTTCGATCTCATTGCCATGGTCGATACGCAACCCGGCACCGGCAACAATTCCCTGCCCATTATCCATCCGCCTGATATCGTCATCGATCATCACCCATGTCGTCAATCGACCCGAAGCGCGCAACTGATCGATATACGCAGCGGATACGGGGCGACATCGACCATACTCTGTGAGTATCTCCAGCAAGCGCAGATCACACCCGAGATACCTTTGGCAACGGCCTTGCTTTATGGCATTCGTTCCGATACCCAGGATCTCGGTAGGGAGGCGACTCAGGCGGATATCAAAGCGATTGAGTGGCTCTATCCGCTGGCCAACAAGCGAATGCTCAGCGAGATTCAACGCGGCAGCGTGCCGAAGGAGTATTTTCAGATGCTGGCCGTAGCTCTGAAAAACGCCCGAATCTTCGGGAATGCCATCGTGACGTCATTAGGGCCAATCAACAATCCGGACATGATCGGCGAGGTGGCGGATTTGCTGCTGCGCGAGGACCAGACGACGTGGACCATGTGTATGGGCCTGTTCAAAGGCAAGGTGCTGATATCGCTTCGTACGGCCGATGAGAACAACAAGGCCGAAACCGTTGTGAAACGTCTTGTGGCCAGAAGAGGAACCGGGGGAGGCCACCAAACCTATGCCGGAGGACAGATTCCTTTAAGACAGAACACCCAGGCGGAATGGACGCGGGTGGAAAAGCTACTCCGGCAAAAGTTTGTTCGTTTGATCGGCGCCGGGGAACACCAGGCCGTTAAACTGATCACCGGCAAAAAGAAGGAGAAAATCGTCACATGATCCGCATGGTTCTTATCCGGCATGGCCAGAGCACCTGGAACAAGGAAAACCGTTTCACAGGATGGACAGACGTGGATTTAACCGAACAGGGGGTGCGCGAAGCCCGGGAAGCCGGAATGATCCTCAAAAAGGAAAGCTACACCTTTGACATGGCCTTTACATCCGTGTTGAAACGGGCGATCCGGACGCTCTGGATTGTGCTCGATCAGATGGATTTGATGTGGATTCCCGTGGTCAATTCCTGGCGGCTGAATGAACGACACTATGGGGCATTGCAGGGTTTGAACAAAGCGGAAATGGCGCAGATTGCAGGGTTTGAACAAAGCGGAAATGGCGCAGAAGTACGGAGAGGAGCAAGTCCATATCTGGCGGCGCAGCTATGATATAAGGCCGCCCGAGCTGGAGACGGCGGATGCGCGCTATCCCGGCAACGACCCGCGATACAAAAACCTGGATCCCAGGGACATCCCCGTGGTCGAATGTCTGAAGAACACCGTCGATCGCTTCATGCCTTACTGGCACCAATCGATCGTACCTGAATTGCAGAAGGGTAAAAATATTTTAATCTCCGCACACGGCAACAGCCTCAGGGCCCTGGTCAAGTATCTGGATCATATCAGCGACGAGGACATCACCCAGCTCAATATCCCGACCGGCGTCCCTTTAATCTATGAGCTTGATGACGATCTCAAGCCGCTGAAGCACTATTACCTTGCTGATGCCGATAAGATCGCCAAAGCCATACAAACCGTCGCCGCACAGGGCAAGATCAAAACAGAGTGAAAAACAAGTGTTCGATTTCGAGCGCGCCAATCATGAAAACGAACACTCAGGCTCCCTTCACGATCGCAACTTAGCAGCTTCAGAGGCCTTTTTCGTGGATAAAGGCAGAATTCCCCTACGAGCGGAGCCTGGCACGATAATTGCTCTTGCTACCGACATGGATGCTCCAAGAAAATCTGCAAAAAATCCGCGATACACTGGCCGCGGCTTGTATGCTATGGTAAGCCCTTTTGCATTATTGTTAATTACAGTCGTTGTATCTCACTTGGAGACGGTGCTCGTGTATCCGAGGATATCCTTCGGGGTTCTATGGAGATAAAGAAAATGCGAATCTTAACCCAAGACATCCGTTTCGGCGTACGTATGCTGGCCAGAAATCCGGGCTTTACTTTCACTGCAGTGCTGTGTTTGGGCCTGGGCATCGGTGCCTGTATAACAATTTTCAGTCTCTTTAATGAGCTGTTCCTGCGTCCATTCCCTGTCCCAAACCAAGCCTTCGAATGTATGGGTGCCTTTGCCAATTGGGGAGCGAATCTTTCTGTCGATGACATGGCCGAACGCGTCGAAATTCTCAATGTAACCCATGACTTTCTGGACGTATTGGATGTTCGTCCCGTGCTGGGCAGGGGCTTTACGCCGGAGGAAGACCGACCGCAGGGCCCGAAGGTTGTTTTATTGAGCTTCGGCTTTTGGAAGCGTTTTTTTGGACAGGACCCGACGATTCTGGGTCGTACGCTGCAATTGAACAATGAGCCTTTGACCATTATCGGTATTCTGCCGCCGAAAGCCACCTTCCCGGTATCCGCGGATATCTGGCGGCCGCTCGCGCTCGATCCCGAGCAAAGCAAAGGTAGTTGGTACCTTGCGGCATTCGGCCGGCTGAAAAAAGGCGTAACGGTTGACCAGGCACGCGAGGATCTGACCCGTATTCACAGGGGTTTGGCGGAGGAGCGTCCGGCTAACAAAATCACCTCGCCCACAGTCGTTGATCTTCGCGAACGGTACTTCAATGAGTACCAGGATGGGGTTTCTATCCTGTTGGGCGCGGGCGGGTTGGCATTAATGATAGCCTGCTGCAATGTGACAAGTATCATGTTGGCCCGTGGTGCCTATCGGAGCAAGGAGATCGCCATGCGTGCGGCCCTTGGGGCCACGCGAGGGCGTATCGTCCGGCACATCTTGACCGAGAGCCTTGTCCTGTCCATCGTGGGGGGGATTCTCGGTGTCTTCTTGGGTCATTGGGGATTCGAAATCTTGCTGGCACGGTTAGCCGCCTCAACGGACATACCCTCATGGATGACATTCGATGAGGATCTCCGTTATGTGTTTTTCTGCACAGCTATTGTTGGTTTTGCAACGATCTTGTCGGGATTGGTGCCTGCACTACAGGCCGGATATGCCAGGGACCTCCATCATGTGCTGCAAACATCGGGCACTCATGCGACCTCCTCGCGGTCCAGGCGCAGAACATTGAATGGTGTCGTCGTCGGCCAGATCGCTCTGGCGTTGACGCTTCTCATCGGTGCCGGCTTGTTATTTCGGACCTTCCGCAAGGTTCAGGAGGTGGACCCTGGATTCCGCACGGAGGGTATCCTCACATATCAGATCTCTCTATCCGGCGGTCCGAACGCCACAGAGAGCCAACGACAGGCCTTCTTCGAGCAACATATTGACAACCCACCATGGCCGGTTATTTGATATTGAAGGCGCGCCGGAGAGAAGTCCCGACGAGCAGGATGTTATCATACTCGAACGCACTGTGACGCCGGGCTACTTCGAGGCCATGGGCGTGAGATTGCTTTCAGGACGATTTTTCATCGAGAAGGACAACACGCGGGACAGCGAGAAAACGGTCATCGTCAATGAAACCTTTGCCAATCACTTTTGGGCGGATGAGAATCCGGTTGGCAAGCGGATCCGACATCGGGATTCGGAGGATTGGATGCGTGTCGTTGGGGTGACCAAAGATGTCAAACACTATGGTTTTGAGCAAGAGATGCGCCCCGGCGTCTATATCCCCTACACCTGGAATGCTGACCCGACAATGCACGGGGTGGTACACACGTCGGCCGATCCGCTCTCGTTGGTGGATTTTATCCGGGAGATCGTACGCTCTATCGATCCGGGCATACCCATCTTCGGTATAAGGACCATGGCCCAACGCGTTGACGAATCCATATTGCTCCGGCTTATTTACTCATGGCTATTCGGTGTGTTTGCCGTCGTTGCCGGAATCATGGCTTTCGCCGGGATATACGGCGTCATCAGTTACTCTGTCAGCCAGCGAACGCAGGAAATTGGGATTCGTGTGGCGCTCGGGGCACGACCGGGCGACATTGCCCGTCACGTCATGCGTCAAGGCGCGGTTTTGATCGTCATTGGTCTGTTGATCGGCCTGTCGGGGGCTTTTGCGATAAGCCGGGTGTTGGCCTCGCAGCTCTTCGGTGTGAGTGCTACGGACGTAACGACCTTCGTAGGCGTCTCAGTGCTACTGGTCGCCGTAGCAACGCTGGCCTGTTATATCCCCGCCCGGCGGGCGGCACGTATAGACCCAATAGCGGCGCTCCGGTACGAATAGGTATGGATCAAGACTTAGAGAGACGACCACCGTTCGTCCTGAGATTAGATTCCTCTGCCTGACGGAGTCAGAATTGTTCCATAAGATTAACGTCTTTAGGCACGTATGCGAGAAGCTTTAAGTGATCGAATCAGGTGTATTTGTCACATCTGGAGGAGATACGCTCGATTTCGCATCTGAAAGACCAATATATAAGAACTACGGATTCAAAAAGAAGTGAGTATGTAATCCCATTCCAAAACGTGAGCAGGCTCCCCAGGAAAATACGGAGGTATTGTGGTTCGCCTGTAGCGCTATTGGTCGTTTTGCATTGTACACAGTAGAATTGACAAAGAAAACCGCAAAGAGACCCTAGCAGAAAGACTCGGAATCGGCCATATCAGCACTGAAAACCAAGGTTGCGTCTACTCTGTTATAGGCTCTAAATGGAAGCGTTTTATGCCGGACGGCACCAAGATGACGACTGTGACTGACGAGCAACTCGTCCTATCGACCCTGCGGGGCAATGTCGCATCGTTCGGCAGCATCGTGGAGAGGTAAAGGGGCAGCCTCCGCCACGATAACAGAATCCACTTGGGCTATTTCTACAACAAGCACGCTGTCAACCAAGCCGTCCAGAAATACCACCGCTTATTCGGGAAACTGAATTTCTCTCTGTAAGCGAGCCGTCTGCCCCACCCCGGTCGTAAGATACCCTCCACCTTTTTGAGGTTGCCCTGAGGCCGGTCGAAGGATGATGTGAGAAATAGTCCTCTCCTTTTTCCCCTTCTGTACGGGGTTCCACACGTTCTTGCCATTTTGTTTCGCCCTTGACTTTTTTTCTTGTGTTTTTTCGGCGATTGCGATAACCATTGCGGAAGCAGAAGCGGAAATTTGGGACGTGTTTCGACCGTCAAAGGCAACCGGTTGTATAAGGGACCTCTGCCCATGGAATAAGGAGCAAAACCATGCTACGCATAAGGATCGTATCCGTCATCGTGGTTCTTTCTGTGATCTTAACCGATGGATTTCATTCAGGCTCAACTCGAGCCGGAACGCCGTCTCTGCTGTCTGCTGCCGGGATAACAAGAGCCTCGTCGAGAGCAAGACCTGCCGGCAAGCCCACGGCAATTCAGCCCCGTCCATCGAGCAAGAGTGAAGCGTCCATCGTTCGGAACTTCAATCTGAAGGGAAAGGCAAACCGCGCGATTGTGAATTTTGAGCTGACCGAGCCGGGGCAAATCAAGGTACAAGCCAACTGGAAGGGCACAGCCCGGAGATTGGCGTTGATACTCAACGGGCCGGGACAAACACAAGCTTACGGCCGGCAAGATGGCGGGAGCCCGTTGAGCCTCAGCTATCAGGTGACTGAGAAGACTCTCGCCAAAGGGGAGGGCTGGAGGGTATCCGTTGTCAATTTTCGTTCCACGGGCAATGCCACCGGTACCATTCGAATCACCCATCCGAAAGAGACGAAACCCACAATCACGCCGAAGCCGGCAGAAAGACCGAAACCGGAATTATCCCCGCAGCAGAAAATCACTGTGGTAAAGACGAGGCTGGAAAACCGCATCCAGAAATTGACACCAGAGAATCAGCTCGATAAGATTGTCGTGCCGCTATTTATGCAGCGTCTCGAAGAGAAATCCCAAGCGCGCCTGACGCTCAGAGGCATTAACGTCAGTCCCCATCTTCAGACGATCGTGAGAGGCTATAAACAGATCAGCCCTTCCGTCAAGAGGAGCAGCTTTCATCCCAGATATACCCAACTGAAGCCGTACCAGAAAGTAAGTGAACCGCAGTTGGGAAAAGACGTCCTGAAGGCTCTAAGGTCGGACTATGAAAGCGACATCCGCCGGATGGTCCGGAAGGGCTTCAGAGCGGATCGTCCAAAGTTCCATTGGGATTCGGCCAGAGTCCGCGCTGTAGTGCGCCCGGTACGGACCCCTGCCCAGGCAAAGCTCAGCAAGAGTCGAACAAAGCAGCTTGACACATTGTTCACAAAGCTGCGAACCAGCCCCTCACCTACAAATCGGAGGCACGTTAGAGACTTCTTGCAGGCTCATAACTTTCGCGTCGAGAAAGCGCCTCTAAGCCCACTTCATAATGCTCTTATCGCTCAGGCAGGGTTGGCTGCGGGGACCATCCCCGACCTGAATAACGACCATTCCGTCCGAGACTACTACCGATACGACGTTGTACTTGACTGGTTTGATTGCGACCAGGAGAACGAGTACGTGGCGGATGAACCGTACTGGCACATCAGTGCAACGATTCCACGCTATGATCCAAAGGATACCGACAACGTGCATCTCATCCAGGAGGGGAATCTCTACAGGATCGTCAGTCGGGTTACCGGCGACTACGGGGATGTCGATGCGGGCGAAACCAGAATATTCCGTCCGCAGGACCGCTACGTACTCCATAACAACCTATTCAACACATCCACGACGTTCACGATCGGTCTTTGGGAGCACGATTGGAGCAAGGGAGAGGTTCGAGATGCCATCGACGAGGCTTTGGAGGACTTGAGAAATGAACTGATCGATCAAATCCGGAGCGCGGTGATGGACGCCCTGAAGGATAGCTTCTATGCCGCGCTCGAGGAAGTCTTGCCGGATGAATTGGACGCGGCCGTGAAACTCTTCTTCGACGGGGAACTCGATTTCGCGGGCCTTATGACGACGGTCGAGGATGTCCTGGGAGGAATCGACGTGAGCTGGCTGGTCTTCCAATTGATCTTCTCAGGAGAAAGTATAACAGAAATTGTACAGGGTATGGGCGGGGCGTGTCCGGAGTTGACCATCGCCCTCATGGCAATCAAGGTCCTGGGACCCGTCGCCATCGATCTTTTCGAGGGTGATTTTGGAGAGGCCTTCGCGGGCCTGGTTTCATTGCCTGTAGAGTGCATCATGTACGTTGTCAACCTCGTCACTGATCTAGTTCGTACCGTTGAGATCATCCTAGCCATCGTGGACCCGGATGATCTGATTGGGCAGAAGTCCATAACGATTGAAGGCGCCCATGACGATGTCTTTCAAGATGCCGACTGGTGGCTCAGGCCTCGCGGCCACGTATGGTTTCCCGTAGATAAGGCCCAAGCTTTCCGCGACGAACATGGATACGGTCCCACGGCCGAAAACTGCTCCCTCATCAAGAACAATTTCTACTGGGTGCCGGCCCTCAAATTCGAAGGAGATGATGCCAGATATTATGCCTACTACCTTGTGAAACGAACACTTGCCGGGGGCAGCGAGACCTTCGGCTACACAATCGAGGATGGGCCGGGATCGTTCATGGAGACAAGAACGTACACGGCCAAGTCCCCCCGCCCCGGCGGCAAGATCAGAGTCTCAATATGTGCCCTGAACACGGAGCAAGTTCCCTTCGTTTGGCTGTCACGAATTTCAAAAGGTGGAGAGAGAGGGTCGGTAAGCAACAACAATCTGAATGGCGGCAGAGAGTTCTACGTGGACTCCTATCCGGGATACGACTACGAGCTTGGGATCAGTTGGTTCGGTGATGGGGCCATGTACGGCTACGTGACTCTCGAGGAATAGGAGTCTCCACAGGAGCACGGTTGATCGGCCGAACCGGCTAACCGCCCGAAACGAAAGTGCCGTGCTACACGCAGTTTCGCTGCAGGTTCATAAGTTTATAGAGCTGCGACGGCCAAGGCAGAATATCTGTGGCAAACGAATGGCTGTCCCGGAAACCCGAAGGGACAGCCTCCGCCACATCAGAAGAATCCATATAGGCTAACTCCTAAAACAGAAACGCCACCGCCCAAGCCACCAACAAATGCCACCGCCTGTTGGCAAATCTGAATTGCTCCTTGCGAGCGGTTCGGGTGCTCCGCGTGGTTCACGCGATGCGAGATCCGATATACGCCTCACCCTTCTTAGCCTGACCGCCGCCAGGTCGGCGGGAGAGGAAGTTTTGCCCTTTTGCTTCCTTGGGCTTCGTTCAGAGCTTGCCCTGAATGAGGTCGAAGGCAAAAGTTTTTGAATTTTTTCACTTTTCCCTTCTTTTTTCTTGCTTTTCGAACAATCTCGACCAAAATAAGCACAGTGGAAAAGGAAATAGCTGTCTTTGATTGACACCTGCGTTTTGTATGCGCGCGGCCACATAGTACGTAGCACCATAAGCCTATTAGCTGATAGGAGGTGTGAGATGCCACGCGTAAAGAATGCGCGACCTGAAGTGGCGGCCAAAAGCCGTATGGGTTGTCTACAGGGCGAAGGCTGTCTACTCAAGACGAGGACGAACCACATCCATGTCGTGGTGAGGGGGCCCCCTTGCCGAGCCGACACGGGCGATTGTTTGGCGGGCGCTGCAACAGAACAAGCGACGAAGATCTTTCAAGGCAGGCACCTTGGAGACCAGTCCGAAGACCCCGCCACTATTCTTGAAGATCCCGTTTTGACAAGGAGGTGTTACCATGGCTAAAGCCAAGCAATTCACCACTCTGAATATCGACAAAGTGCGACAGTTGCGCTCTTTCCGGATCGACTACAGTCACGTGCGAAACTTGGAATACGTTGACAAGCGAAAGCGAAAACCCCAATCCTTTGCCCAGTATCGTAAGATTGCCCCTCGGGCGGTCATGAAGACGGAGAAGCAACCTCGGCCCCGCTTCCCTGCGGACCTGCGGTACCTTAAGAGCTACTCGGCTCTGCATTTCCCGAGGGGCAAGATGCTCATCCTGGTCAATTACAGCCTATATCCGTCCATAAGCCACTCCATTAACCAGTACGTCCAGGATGTGGCTTACGAAGGGTACTTCGCAATCGTGTACCGTGTCAAGAACGGCACGCCGCCAGCGCTGCGCAATTTCATCAAAAAGAAGATGCCGCTCGCCGGCGTGCTGATGGTGGGCAATCTGCCGACGGCGTGGTTCGAGATGGACGACGACTTTTATAACAGCCATTCCGAGTTCCCTTGTGACTTGTACTACATGGACCTCAATGGCAAGTGGAGCGACCCGGACAATGATGGCAAATTCAGCGGTCATGCATTGAATGTCCAGCCGGAGATCTGGGTCGGCCGCCTCTGGACCCCGATCGGAAATGGAAACAACGCCGCCCTCATCAACGATTACTTCAGCCGGAACCACATGTTCCGCAAAGGACTGTTCGGCTACTCCAATCGTGCTCTGGCTTACGTGGATGACGACTGGAGTAATTTCCATGATTGCGCTCTTGACTTTATGTTTCCACCGGCTCAGATCGAGGTTATTACCGATCCGGCAACGACTGACGGTGATCGCTACAAGGCTGAGATCAACCAACACCGAGCTTGGGCGCAAGTCTGTGCCCACTCGTCACCCGGCGGGCATTCTTTCAAGATCCCAAGCGGTAGCGAATGGGTGCCGAACACTTACCTCCGGGACGTCAATCCGCCGAATGCCTATTTCTACAACCTCTTCGCGTGTAGCAACGCCCGATTCACACAGACCGACTACATGGCCGGATGGTACATCTTCGACAAAGGTGGAGGCTCTGTGTGTAACGGCCTCGCCGCCGTGGGGAGCGCGAAAACCGGCTCGATGCTGATGTTTGAGAACTTCTACGGGCCCATGGGATCGGGAAAAGCAATCGGCGACGCATACGTTGACTGGTGGAAATCTCTGGGTGCGACGCACGACCTTGGCGAGCGGCGATGGTACTACGGTATGGTCCTCTTGGGTGATCCCACACTCAACTGGTGGAGCGGCGTTGTACCCGTACTCCGCGACCCGTTTAAGGGCGACGTCTTCGACCACTTTCCGCGTCGGACCCATTTCCGCTGGGATCCGATCAGTCTTACCGGCACGGTCTACAACATCGAAATCGATGCCTTCGGCGCGCGCGTGGGTGGCAAGTGGGCCGCTGAAGCAGGCCTGACCTGGCTCGTCTCCGGCGCACTGATCGACCACAGCTTTGAGCACCTTTTCGTTGGTGCCCAACGGGGCCGATGGCGAGTGCGTGCCAAGGTAGGCGCTCGCATCTGTCCTTGGAGCGACTGGCGCTACTTCACCTATACCGTATAGGCACGGCCAGGCGTGACAACCAAAGCCTGTTTGTCGGGCCTCTGTTAATGCTTGGAGTAGTTTGTCTTCTGTAAAGAAAACTTCTCAGCACAGAAAGGACATAATCATGGCAAAACGAGCTGTTTGTATTGGGATCAATGACTATCCCGGAACATACAACGATCTTGGCGGATGTGTGAATGATGCCCACGATTGGGCCGACGTGCTCACGGACGAATTCGGGTTTGGTAAAGATGTCCAGATAATCACAGATTCGGCCGCCACCAAGGACAAAATTGTGAAAGCACTCGAAGACCTGGTCACCCGCTCAGAAAGGGGAGATATAGCGGTCTTCACGTACTCAGGCCACGGCACGTGGGTCCCTGACCGCGGTGAACCCGATGAGTGCGACAATCGAGATGAGGCTATTTGTGCGCATGATGGAAACATCCTGGATGACGAGATCCGAGAGGTGATTCGGCGGATGAAATCCGGGGTGCGGCTCACCGTTATTAGTGATTCATGCCATTCCGGTGGTGTTACCCGAGCAATGCTGGCGCGTGCGCGTGCCCGAACCACCGACGCCGAATCTGCCGACACGGCACCAAAACCAAGGTATATGCCACCAGAAGATGATCGCGGCGCCTTGAGAACGGAATTAATACCGGTACGCAAACGATTTCTCTATCCGGAATCGGACATGCAGGAAATTCTGATCAGTGGCTGCAACGCGACAGAATACTCCTATGATGCCGTCATTGGTGGACGCCACAACGGTGCTATGACCGCTCTGGCCATAAGGGTCATCAAGAGCAATCCTTCCATGACATATAGGGAGTTTCACGAAGAACTGCGCGAGCTTCTACCATCTACACGATACCCGCAGAGCCCCCAGCTTGAGGGCTCGGATGACAACAAAAACCGACCACTGTTTACTTGATGTCCTTTCGGCACAGGTTGTGATAACATGAAAAAAGGTCACGACGAAGAGCAATACGACTGGGCGGGATCTCGGATTTTACACCGTACCGAGATTCCGTCCAAACGCCGGGTGATTGGGAACGAAGATGTGCTGATTCCCACGGATCTGAGGGAATGGATTGCGCCGTTGGATAGCCAGGTGACCAAGAACGTCATCGCATCGTTGGATTTGCCGCATACCAAGAAGCCAGGAGAGTTTGATAAGCGGGCATGGACAGTCTGGAGGTACGTCGCCGAGAACATCGAGTACAGAGCCGATGAGATCTCGCAGCGCAAAGCTGACTTTTGGCAGTTTCCGGCAGAGACTCTCGCATTGGGCAAAGGCGATTGTGAGGACTGTGCATTTCTCCTTGCAAGTCTACTGCTGGCAAGCGGTATCAGTCCATTCTGCGTGCGGATTGTGTTAGGAATGCTGACGGGTAAGGACGGCAGAAAGGGTGGCCATAGCTGGGTGATTTACAAGCATGAAAAGGGGCGCTGGGTTGTTCTCGAAAGCACGTTGGATGTTCTGCCGGAAGACTGGCCTTTGGCGGATGACCTCGTGAGAGAAAATTCAGTACCGAGATACTATCCTGATATCTGCCTTAACCAACAGCATGTATGGACGATTGGGCGACAGCGTCGTATTCGAGATGTTGCCTCGTACTTGCAATCCAAAAAGAAGCTGCCCGTTTCTGTATTCCAAACGAAGCCGTGAAGAAAAAGCATTATGATCTGAGGACGCTTCAAATCGAATTGGAATAGCAGGAAGTCGGGCGTCAGTGGCTCCTGTCTCCGTAGAAGGCAAAAGGCTTGAGCAAGTAGATGCAAGAACACAAACAGTAGGGAGTATTACTGCGCGCTTAAACAGTGCCTGCTGTGATCATCTGCGGATCCTGACGTTCTTAGGACACGACAGGGGATATGAGCCGTGCTTGATTCAGCGCCTGGTTCGTTGGCGTAT
>SMTZ1_10003676_pt1 | contig 15427 bp, 11 predicted proteins | sample DeeMarSWOR136_30_FD_25667 | JGI IMG/M metagenome (IMG submission 25667)
ATATCTGAGGGCGAAGGGATTGCGGGTGAATGTATGACATAGATCCAATGAGGGGACAGCACCGAGATAAGAACCGCACGCACTTTGGTGTCTTTTCATAAAAGGTACACTGACCAGGATTTAGACTGACACTCCGTGGGGTAGCATTTAAGCATAATATGACAGTCCTGATTCCAGGTGTGAAGTTTTGATATTTATTCAAGACCCATGGGGTTTCAATTATTTGCAACCGAAGTAAAAGATTGGAAATCAAGAAATGAAAGAGGGAGCGGGAGGAACAGTGAAAAAGGGAGTGGAAGCGTGTGAAATGCTACGAGACCCATATTGATCCTTTTCTTCGATACTTTTAAGCGTTACTATGGTATTGATACACATAGAATTCTTAATACTCAATAACGTACAGCATGTCTTCACTTTCTTGATACTATACTTGACGGCTTCGTAAAAAGTCCATCTGCCATTCGACAAGCTCACGGTCCTGAGCAGGGTCGAACGACTCCCGGCCTTGAGCAAAGCCGAAAGGCGACGTTGCGCTGCATCCCCTGCCCTGTTAAATTGAAGGCAGCCATATCAAGACATATGGGATAGAGAAGCTGTTTGAAAACAGTAACATCAAACAAAGAAAATATTTAACAGGGTAAATCATTGCAGCGTACTTCTATGTACGCCTCATTCCTCAGGATTTGCGCGCCTTGCATCTGGATCTTTTTTCTTTGCCGTCTGATTCCACCTTTCTTATAAATCTCCACTGCTTCAGAAAGAGGAACTTCTATTCCCACCTCTTCCAAAATTCTTATGGCAGTCTCATGGATTCTTTCGACATCATTCTGGGACAACAATTCTAATTGACCACCCTAAAACGATTCTTTCCCCATTAGGCTCCCTCAATTATTTCAAAGGTTCCAATGAGAACAATCGGGCAGATTCGCCCAGTTCTTCCTCGATCCGCAGCAGGCAATTTTGTTTATTGGTTCTTTCCGCCGTTTGGGGAGCGCCGAATTTGGCCAACGGAGCGCCGACTGCTACGGCGATTTCTGGTATGGGATCATCGGCTGCGCCACCAGCCCGCCCCGATGGGATAATCAAATAACCGTGCTTTTTTCCGTAATTGGCCGCGTCCAATGCTTCTGATATGGTTCCAACCATGTTAGGCTTTAATACCATGGCGTTTGCCGCGCCCATGGCCACACCTTTTTTGAGTCGCTCAATATTGCTCACGAACAGATCGTCTCCTGAGATCAGGATATTAAGCCGCTTGGTAATCTCGGCATACCCCTCGAAGTCATCTTCATCAAGGGGATCTTCGATAATGAAAAGAGGATAGGATTTCGCTAAATCCTCGAGAAAGTCAATGATCTCATCTCCACTGATCTGTCTGCCTCTGAAGTTATAGCGCCCAGATTCTTTGTCGTAGAAGTGGCTGGCTGCACAGTCCAAGCCGACTTTGAACATTCCTTCGTAACCAGCACTTTCGGCTGCATCTAATAAGGTTTCAAGAATTTCGCCAGGTTCGCTCACAGGTGCGGCATATCCTGCCGAGTGACCAGGGTGAAGATATTCTTGTCCATAACGTTTCCTTATGGTTTCACCTATCAGGTAGAAGACTTCCACACTCATCCTCAATGCCTCTGAGTAGCTCTCGGCAGCCGTAGGGACAAGGATAAATTCCTGGAATTCAACATTCGTGTCAGAGTAAGGTCCACCGTTGATCATATTAAACATCGGCACCGGTAAAATGTAATCACGTGCCTCACCTAAGTAACGATAGAGGGAAATCTCCAAAGAACTGGCCGCCGCTCGGGCTACTGCAATAGAAACGCTGTAAATAGCGTTGGCTCCCAGGCGGGACTTATTCGGTGTCCCGTCAAGCTCGATCATGAGATGATCAATTGCTTGCTGTTCCCGAACGCTTCTACCCAGCAGGGCCGGTGAAATCACCTCCTGTACATTTTTAACCGCCTTATGAACACCCAGTCCTCCAAAGCGTTTCCCACCGTCACGCAAAACAAAAGCTTCATGCCTTCCAACGGAAGTCCCGCAGGACGCAGCTCCCCTCCCCATGGATCCATCGCTGGTCCGTACGTCCACCTCAACCATTGGGCGACCCTTACTGTCCAGTATTTCTCTTGCCTTGATTTCAGAAATTTTGGAGTTTCGCATTACCTTTCCCATACGGACCTATCAGAGGCGCGGGCGATCTCTTTATGCGATATAGATCACATTCAAATCACAGACATTTGTACCGGTGTTGCCGGTTATGACTTCATCGCCCAGCACTCGAAAAACGGTGGAGCTGTCATGTAACATCAATCGTTCATATACGTTTAGACCTTTCAGTCGAGCCCGCTTGACGGTAGTACAATCGGCAACTCCTCCAGCGATTTCTGTTGGACCATCCGTACCATCTGTATCTATTGAAGCAATACCAAATCCACTCAGATTGTTGATCTCCAAAGCAAACCCGAGGGCAAGTTCCTGAGAGGGACCGCCAAGACCTGATGCCGCATCGACCTTGGTCGTGGTCTCCCCACCGGCAATCAGGACACAAGGAGGTGAAATTGGGCGACGGTTGAGTGCCACCTCTTTGGCCACACAGGCGAGAAATGTACCTGCCTGCATGCTATCACCCTCGAGAAGTGTGGTCAGAATCATCACGGAATTGCCAAGCTCATACGCAGCTCGCTTTGCCGCTTCACAGGCATCTGCTGGTCTCTGGATCACAAAGTGATGGATTTGGTCGCCCAGGACTTTTGGTGTTTCCCGTATCGGATCGTCACACTCAAGAAATTCAACAACTGAAGGTGGAATTCGAGAAAGAAGATCGTATCTTTTTAGCACATCGCGTGCATCCTGGAGGGTGGTATTATCAGGGGCCACCGGGGTTCCATAGAATTTGACGGGCTGTCCCGGTTCGGACGTGGGCCTGGCTCCCACACCATCGGAGATAATCAGATTGATCATTTCCGTCCCTTTTGCCTCAATTTTTTGGGCTAGTCGGCCCCCATTTGTTTCAGATATGTGACGACGTACCGCGTTGATTTCCATGATGCGGGCCCCGCTATTTAAAAGCTCTTCTGTAAGCTTTATCTCATTCTCCAGGGTAATCCCTGAAACCGGACAATTCATAAGGGCAGAACTACCCCCACTGATCAGGCAAATCAAGAGGTCATCTGGCGTTGTTTGCTCCACAATATCCAGAATACGTTTGCTTGCCTGTAACCCATCCTCATTGGGTAGAGGATGGCCACCCGCAACAAGTTCGATCCGCTGCAAATCATCACCGATTTCCAGCTGTTTCACGATGACCAGACCCTTACTTATGAAGGTTCCCAACTTTTCTTCAACCGCCTTTGCCATCGCACTGCAGGCCTTTCCTGCACCTATCACGAAAAGGCGACGCTTTGAGCCGAGATTCCATTGAAAGTTCCCTACCCGTAATATATTCCCGTCCAAACTTAAAAGATCGTATATAACGTGATATGAATCCAACGCTTGAAGGGATTTTTCGATGATCTCCAATACCACTTTTCGCGTCGTAATATCCCCAGTGGAAAGCAATCTCTCCCGATTCTTTATCTTAATCTCAGCGTTCATCATTTGAATCCTAGATTCGAGAGAACTCCAGTTGATCGGAAGCCTCGGATAGAGTTAAACAATATATTTCTCAATCGCTTTTTCATTGAGGAGAACACCTAGACCCGGATGAACGGGGGCGGCAACGTAACCTTCGTTGTCAATCCATATTTTTGACTCCAGAATGCCACCTAACTGTTGGTAGGCACCGATTGTTCTAGTTTTGGGCTCATACATCAATTCCAGCCAAGTGAAACCCGGAAATGTGCAGGCCAGATGGAGGGCCGCCGCAAGGCCAATACCACTCATACCGTGGTGCGGAACAAACCCTCTTTTATACATCTCAGCCATAGCCGCTACCTTTCTGATCTGAGATACTCCCTCTGACAAGGCGCAGTCCGGCTGGATGATATCATAAACACCCCGTTCGATAATCCACCGAAATTCGTGAAGCCCCTGGTTCTTCTCACCACCCGCGATAGGGATCTCCGTAGCCTCGCGGAGTCTAATCAGGTTGTCAAAATCGTATCTGGAGAGTGGTTCCTCAAGCCACAGTACTTTGCGGGCCTCCAGTTCTCGGGCCATGCGGAGGGCTCGCTGAAAATCCCAGATGGGGCCCTGTTCCGGGGAGGGTAAATTGGTGGCCTGGTTTGCATCCACCATAATATCCATTTCACCTTTCGTTGCCTTCAGACACGCATCCAGAATAGCCAAATCGTCTGTCGTCGCCTCGTTATGAAGTCTGAGCTTCATGGCCTTGAATCCCAGCTCTTGATAGTGGGTAGCAAGGATTGCTCGATCCTCCGGTGTTCCTACTTCAACTGCGCTTGCGTAAGCTGGGACTTTGTCTCGATAGCTTCCCCAGAGCTTGTAAAGCGGAAGGCCCGCAGTCTTTCCCACAATGTCCCACAGTGCCATGTCGATACACCAGATCCCGCCACCGGCATTCCGGTAGACCTTGGCTAGGCGCTCGGTGGCAAAAGCGTCCTTACCCACCAAATAGGGTTTGACCTGCGATGCAATCACGTTGGCAATATGACCGCTGGTGCCGCCGATTCCTGAAATCCCATCATCAGTTACAATGCGAACAAGTGTAAAATCATGCGATGTGATAACCAGCCCGGGTTGCCAAGCCGGTTTCACCTCACCAGGATACGGGATTCTCAGGTTGTATGCGATTACATCAACGATCCTTATCGCACTGACTCCTTTCTCCGCTGGCTGGAATATGTACTATTTATGCAATTCCTGGAACTAAACGGAATAACGATAGAAGTAGAGGAATGTCCAAACCAGATTCTGGGTCTTTTTCATCGAATTCTAACGCCATTCTATTTGCAGACAATCCCGTAGTATCAGATTATTTGAAAATAAGATTTGGCAGAAAAAGGACCAAATCAGGAAAATATGTTACCAGTAACAGAACCACCACCAAGGGGAAATAAAAAGGTATCAATGCCTTCACAAGATCTTCAATTGAAATATTCGCAACCTTGACCAGGGTAAATAGTGCACCACCTACGGGTGGAGTATTCAATCCAATCTCCCCATTTATAATTACGAATATTCCCAAATGAACAAGATCTAACTGAAGTTGATCAGCTAAAGGAATGAGAACAGGCGCAATAAGAATTAAGCTAGCCAATCCACTTAGAAACATACCCATGATAATAAGAACAAAGTTAAGGAATAATAACATCACTATTTTATTCGGCAATTTTGTAACCATGAAATGGACAATCTTTTGTGGAATTTGATCTATTGCTATAATCCACGAGAAAAGACCAGCTGCAGCTACTATGAAAAGAACTGATGCCATGATGATTAGGGTTTGCTTAAAGGCAATCACTAATTTACTAAAGGTTAATGTTCTGTAAAAAAGACCAACGACGATCGTATACAGGACGGCGACGGCACTTGCTTCGGTAGGTGTAAATACCCCTGAAATGATGCCACCGATAATGATGACCGGCGCCATTAAAGGGAAAATTCCCTCCTTTGCGGCTCTTATTTTTTCTGAAAATGTAGACTTTCTTGGTGTTGGACAAATCTCTTTGCCGGATTTCGAGCGATAATAGATGACAGCCATTAATGAAAAAGCCATCATCAATCCTGGTATTATTCCCCCTACGAATAAACGCCTTATAGAAACCTCAGCAATTACACCGTAAATCACCATAATAATGCTTGGAGGGATAATTGGACCAATTATGGCAGATGCTGATGTGATTGCAGCACTGAAACCTTTTCTATAACCTGCATCGCTCATTGCCTTTATTTCGACCGTGCCTAACCCTCCCGCGTCTGCTATCGCTGATCCTGACATGCCGGCAAAGATCATGCTTGCTAAGACATTTACATGTCCCAGTCCTCCCGAAACCCGACCAATGATTACATTCGCCACATTGAATATTCGGTAAGTAAATCCTACTTCATTCATAAGAAGACCGGCCATCAGGAACAGCGGAACGGCAACGAGGGGAAAACTATCGAGGGTCGAAGAAATTCTTTGTGCAACAACCAACATGGAAATATCTCCACTTACCAGAATATGGAATACCACCGAAAGTCCTAATGCAAAAGCCACAGGAACACCTATAACCAAAAGAATCAAGAAAAAAACTATTATGAGATACCCTTCCATCTTTGCCTAATGACCACCATAATTTTTTGGATTAAATCCATATGAATTCATGGCCTCTTTCAAGGAAATTTTTTCATTTCTCAAATCTTCCAGAATCAGTTCAGGATCTCTCTCTCTTGGGTCTCCAAATCCACCAGCTCCTGGAGTTCTCACATTGACAAGATCTCCCTTCTTTAACCTGTACTGTTGCCCTTTGGAAGATAAAGTTGCCTCATTTTCAGTACCCGGATTCAAAAGAATTTTTAATAAACTTCCCTGTTTGCCACCAAAAATTCCCCAGGGAGGATTTCTGAATGTATCAGCTTTTGCACAAAAGGTAGTTCCATCGTTCAAAATTCGTATATCCCTTTGAAGTGCTAAGCCACCGCGATATTTCCCAAGACCGCCAGAATCTTGGACAAAGGCGTACTTTTCCACTAATAGCGGGTATTCAACCTCGAGCGATTCAACCGGGAGATTGCTCGTGTTAGTTATGTGTACTTGCACGCCATCTAACCCATCCTTTGTTGACCTGGCGCCAGAACCTCCACCTACTGTTTCCAGGTGAACAAAATCTTTATTTTTCCTGCTGTTATAGCCAGAAAATATGATGGTGGAGACGTTATCGTTGCTCCCCGCGATGACCCTTCCTGTGCGCAAGGCTTGTATTAAAGATCCAAAGATTGTACTTGCTATTTTTTGGCACGTATCGGTTCGACACGATATAGCGGCTGTAGGTCCGGGGTCGACAATTGACCCGGGTTCAGTAATAATCTTTATCCATCTTTGAAATCCATAATTTTGAAGAATATCAGGATCTAATAAGGATTGTATTGCATAATACACAGTTGATAGAAGTGCCGTACGAGTAACGTTGACAGCTCCCTCAGACTGTTTGCTAGTACCGGTAAAATCTATTGTTAGCCTATCACCCTTAACAGTGCACATAACACGTATATTTGCTTCTTTACCAGTACCATCATCATCGAGAATAGTCGTAAATTCATATTCTCCATCTTTTAGTTCTTTTATGGCCGATCTAATTCTTCTTTCACTATATTCGTATAAGCCATTGTAGACACTAAGTATTGTTTCGCTGCCGTATTTTTCAAATAGACTACTGATTCTTTGTTTACCTATCTCGTTTGCAGCTATTTGAACTTCGATATCTGCTCTTCTCTCAACTGGATCACGACAATTTACCGTTATCAAATCCAAAAGGTCTCTCTGTAATACTCCTTTCTTTACCAATTTCACAGGGGGAACCCTAATACCTTCTTCATAGATGGATTTATTGTCAGCCGCAGTGGAACCTGGTGTCCTGCCTCCTACATCTAAGTGATGGCCAATATTTCCAGCAAAAGCAACTACCGTTCCTTCATAAAAGAGAGGGGTTATTACTGTTATATCTGGAAGATGGGTCCCTCCGGAATAGTATCCATCATTTCCAATAAATACATCACCGTCTTCAATTCCCTCTTTCTTATACTTTCCAAGCAAAGCCTCTCCAGCTCCAAATATTGATCCCAAATGCATAGGTATATGAGCTGCTTGTGCTATTGTCCTCCCTTTGTGATCAAGCAACGCAGCTGAGCAATCACGACGTTCTTTTATGTTTGGAGAAAAAGCAGCCTTTATCAAGGCTATTCCAATTTCTTCAGCGATTGAAAGGAGGTAATTTCCTACGACCTCCATAGTAATTAGATCTATTAAATGAGCCCTTTTTTGCATTTTTTGCTTTTAACCTTACTTTATAATTATATTCAAATATTCATCCACAACGGCTGATTGATTGGGCAGGATAACTGTGGTTGAGCTGAGTTGCTCGATAATGGCCGGACCTTGAATGGTATTTCTAACCAATAACTTTGAACGTGCATAAATTGGCGTTGGTAAAAATTCGCCCGCTTCTTCAAAAAAAACCTTCCTCCTGTCAACCACGGCATTTTCAGCTGACCCCTTGGCTACATCGTGTTTTTTTAATTTGGGTTTACCCACTATTCCATATGCAGTTACTCTAAAATTAATTAATTGTACGGGGATATCTTCAAAGAAGTAACCATAATACCTTTTGTGGCCAGAATAGAAATCCAAGACGATCTGGTCTACATCCATTTTTTCTACTTTTACTGGTATTTCATAATTTTGACCTTCATATCTCATATCTATGGTTCTATTAATTATTCTGTCATCTTTACTTACACGCTCAGAATCCAACCATCCATTGGCTTGTCGAATCAAATAATTGAACGTGTCTTCTATCAGAGAAGTATTTTTTTTATCCGCTATCATAATATTTGTTTTTACAAAATCCATTCTAATATCGGTTAGAAGAATTCCCAACGAAGAGAGGGTCCCTGGCTCAACGGGAATCAATATGGTAGGAATATTTAGTTCCTTCGCAAGCAACGAAGCATGTAAGGGACCTGCTCCACCAAACGCGACTAGGGTAAATTCTCTCAAGTTGTATCCCCGTTCGATCGAAATCTTCCTGATCGCTCTGCCCATATTTGAATTTACCACCGTTATGATAGCCTTTGCAGCCTCAATATCACCGAATCCCATTTCTTGAGATATTCTCTCCATAGAATTTCTTGAGGCTTTGGCGTCAATTTCCATTCCCCCATCGAGAAGAAATTTTGGGTTCAGCCTTCCCAGAACAACGTTGGCATCAGTAACCGTCGGTAAGGTTCCTCCTCTTTCATAGCAAGCAGGACCAGGAACAGCACCAGCACTTTGGGGGCCTACTTTTAGCGATCCTCCAACATCGACGAATGCAATACTACCTCCGCCTGCCCCGATTACCTGGACATCAATCACAGGTATTCTTGTCGGATAATCTCCAATATTTTTGTCAGTGGACATCAGGGGCAAATTATTTTCCACAAGAGAAACATCGGTACTTGTTCCCCCCATATCGAAAGTGATAATGTTATTGAACCCAGACAATTCGGCTAGCAAATTAGCTCCAACAACTCCAGCGGCAGGCCCCGATAAGGCTGTGTGCACTGGAAACCTACTAGCAGTATCAACTGACATAATCCCGCCGTTCGACTGAACAATATAAGGGGTTACCGGGATATTGATTTTTTTTATCTTATTCTTGAAGGATTCTATATAGCTGCTCATTCTCGGTCCAAGGTATGCATTAAGTACTGTTGTTACTATCCGTTCATACTCACGGAACTCCGGTAATACTTCGGATGAAATAGAAACATATATATCACTATTCTTTGTGATTTTATTCTTAACATAGATTTCGTGATCTGGATGAATGAAAGAATACAAAAAACATATAGCGACTGATTCAATATTCTCTTTTTCCAGTTCATCTATAACTTCTTCTACTTCTCCTTCACTGATCTCTTTCAATACGGTCCCATCGTATAATACTCGTTCATCAATTTCTTTTCTAAGATATCGAGGAACCAAGCACGGAGGTTTATCAGCATAAAGATCGTACAAATGTGGCCGCTTTTGTCTTCCAATTTCCAATATATCCGCAAACCCTTTTGTCGTTATCAAACCTGTTTTCGCCCCTTTTAATTCCAAGATCGCATTTGTTGCAATTGTACTTCCATGTCCTAAGTAAAGGATCTCATTGGCATCAACGTCGTACTTAGATATCATGGCCCTTATGCCATTGAGAATACCTTCTGAGGGGTCTTCAGGTGTAGTAGGTACTTTGAAGTTAAATACACTTTCTGCCCGTTCTTCGAAGAGTGACAGATCGGTAAAGGTTCCCCCTACATCGATACCTAGTCTATATTTCATGTTATTCATTCATTTCAGGAAATCAACCGTATGTTTTCTTTCTGCTTTTTTCCAAAAGATTACAGATCTCATCCCAAATAAAATATGTGTTAGACATGAACATCGATATTGCAGATGTGATCGCCGGAATCGTAAAATAAAAAGCTCCCGGTATTTCCAAACATCCCCAAGGAATCCTTATCTGGGTCTGAGACAAAACTATTGCTTTCCAAATCAAGATTATAAGGAAAAACTCAATCAAAGATAGAACAATTATAGCATCCAGTCCTCTAATTTTTGGGGGCAGAAATTTTAAGAAATAGCTGAGTAATATATGTTCTTTTTTGTTAAAAACAATCGCCGTTCCCAAGAAAATGGCCCATATCATCAACCCTGTGGAGATTTCTTCAGGCCAGCCCAGGGGAATATTTAACACATATCGGCTAAAGACCCCAATAGTAGTGGATAGAAACAGGGCGCCGAGGCAAAATAGTCCAGCGACAGTCTCTATTTTTTCTACTATGTCATTGAAGTTCTTCAAGTTCTCTTTCATCGCCTTTGCCTATTCGAGCGGGTTCTCAGCCTTGGATCCTGAGAAGAGCTCAACATATTAATGAAGCCTCCTCCATCTTAATTCGTTGAATACATTACATTGAGAGTTGAGACCAAAATAATCCTTGGGGTCAGCCAAGGTTACCTGGCTGACCCCAAGGGGAGTGAATGTAGTTGGTACTTTTGAGGACGGCTTTCCCCAGTGGTCATTGGTTTACTTAATCTCCTGAACCAATTTGTAGAGTCCTTTTGTTTCAAATATCTTATCGTACTTGTCTACATTTTCCAATATCTTGTTCTTGAACGTGTTACGCTCAGCGGGTTTTAGCTCAATGAAGGTTGCCCCTGCTTTGCTCATTTCTTTCTTGTTTTCTTCAAAACTCTTGGTCATCTCACCGTTATAATAAATACTGGCTTTCTGGGCAGCTTCGAGCATAGCCTTTTGGTCTTGGGGTGATAATGATTGAAATTTCTTCTCGGTCATAAACACTGCTGTAGCGGCCAGACCCCAATTTGCCATAGTGATGTGGGGAGCAACTTCATGAAATTTCATAGGATAAATTTTTTCAGCTGTCGACTCTCCGCCATCGACAACCCCCTGGGCTAACGCAAGATAATACTCAGTCCAAGCTACCCTCGTTGGCTTAGATTCCCAAATTCTAAAATTAAGGTCAAACACGGGAATGTTGGGCACTCTCATCTTTAGCCCGACCAGGTCATCAGCGGTTCTAATGGGCTTTTTTCGAGATAAGAAAACCCTTGGTAGTCGAAACCAGTTATACGAAACCATTCTGATATTCCAATTCTTTGCCAGTCGTTCTCGCATATCCATCCCAACTTTACTCTTCATGAATTTATCGAAATGTCCCGTGTCTTTAAAAGCGAAGCCCGCCGCAAGAACATTAAAGTCCTTATCCAGCCTTCCAGCCCAAACAAAGGACGCGATATATATATCCTGTACCCCCGTCTGAACATTTTCCATCTGAACCGGACCACTTCCAAGCTGGTTGTTTGGATAAATGTTCATTTTTACACGACCGTTCGTGGATTTTTCAGTAGTATCAGCGAAGATTTTCACCGAGCCGTGATATATCTTGTCCCCAGTAGTTGTACCAGCTTTTAGGGTGACGCCAGCGAATGATGTTGAGACAACTCCAAGAAGAAATAATGTCAAAATCAGATAAATACCTGTTTTCTTCATCATCTTCCCCTCCTTTTTGTTAGCTAACATAGTTTAAGGCAAAGATTATCTGCATTTCTTGACTTTGTCTCTCACCTCCTTTCTTCCTAATAATTATCCCTTGTGAATGAAATTCTTGGATTCCTAATTTCTGGAAATATCTTATCTTATATGCTTTCTCCCTATTTATACAAAAATTTTAATCTAGGAAATGCAATTTTTTGATTTATCAAACATCGCCATGAGTGACATAATCTATAATTTGATCTTTATCCATTCCTTGCATCCCGAGGTCCTTCAGAGTTATGCCATTAGCCCTATAATCGAAATCAGTGAATACTTGTAGTATGTCTATCATCGCCTTCGTGATAGGAACATCTATTCCAACTACCTCTGCTAGCTGTTCCATTGGTATAAAGAAATAACAGATATCTTCTCTAAGCACTCTTCTGTTGCCAGCGTCATTGGTCCATCGCTTGACATGAGGATATGTGACGTCACCGTAATTCTCATACAAATTTTCTCCTTTGTAACCATAAGTTTTATTAATCCAATCGGAGTGCGTAGGAATTTCACAGTTGAATGCGCTGGCAACCTTCATCTTTTCTTCTTCGAAGGCGTCGGCCAGTTTTGAAGCGCACATAGATACTTCCCCATAGAACCTAAACTCCTTTGCTCGCTCAAAAAAGAATTCGGCCTTGGGGATATTTATCTGAGCATGGGAAGAAGGGTTGCCGGGGAAAAAATTGTTTTCGAGCACATTCTTCGATAACCCCATCTGGGGATATACCTTTTTTACTATCTCATATGTGCCGTCATTTTTTATCGCCGGCCAAGCTGACATCCTAATATCCCTCTTGAAGTTGTAGATGTGTGCGTGAGCTGGTCCGATTTTTCTACTCAAATACGGCATGATGTGTTCTTCAACCAATGTGATTTTTTCCAAGCCACCAGTTTTCTCCAACAATTCTCTTGATCGTAAGGATGCCCAATATCCAGTAGTCACCACTATTATCTGGCCTTTTGCCAAATAAGATGATAAGACCTCAATAAATCTTTCTACTGCCATTGCAGGGGCATTGATCATGATAAGGTCAATATCCTTGATGGCTTCTTCTGCATCATCTGTGATTCTCTTTAGCTTAGCCAATCCTGTCTTGCCCGAGTGCGTATTCCCCGTTAACAATATACCGCCATTTGTTCGAATGGGGTCGAGATTCTCCTTAAAGTCGGGGAATTCATATAGGTTGACTTTACATCCAAGAAGGGAGAGGTCGGCTGCCATGGCCATGCCTCCACTTCCGCATCCACAAACTGTTATGCTGGGCAATTCTCCCACGATCGATTATTCCGTTTTATTATCCATTTTATTAAGGGAAGTATCTGGCTTGTGGGTCTAAAGAGTTGGGCAAGGAATTTTGTTCTTCAAGTCCTACCTGCAACCAATTCCGTCAGTGTCCCCTGTCCTCTATAAATTCTAAATGCAAAACAAATGCCGGGGAGATTCGAGTGGTTTTTCTTGATAAAAACCTTGTAAAATCAATTATATAAGGCGATCAAGTCGTTTTTGATAAAAGATCAAGATCCGAAATTTGTTGCAATTTTGAAAAAAGCTATGCAATAATGAGACACCCTGCAGTTCAGAGGGCGCACGGGGACCCCTATGAAATAGGGGAATTCAGGTATACTAGCCAGGAGGAAGTTATGAAACCTAGGCTTTGTATCGTTGGCGGTAAACTTATCATCAACATCGCAGAGAAAGTGGCTTCTGAGTTCAGTAACTCAGCTGAATTTCTATTCATACCGCATTTGTTGGAAGATGCCTTGCCGTATCTGCGAAGAGTCGAAGGGGATGCAGATATTGTAATAGCCGGTCCTTCGACCATGCGAATATGCTCCAAATCCCTCGCTATTCCGGTCATATCCTATCGTCCAACGTTTCCCGACGTAATCCGGGCAATTCAGGAGGCTCGAAATTTCGATAACCGCATTGTTATTTGCCTTTCACCTGACGACCGCGATTTTGACCTCCCCCTCCTTTCTCAAATTATGGACGTTTCACTTTTCCCATCCTACTGTGAAACCTTTGAGGATTATGAAAATGCCTGTAGAATTTCGAAAGAAAAAGATTATAGTGTCATCATCGGGGGAAGTTTTACTGTCAGTGCAGCAGAAAAAATCGGTGTAAAAGGGGTTTCACTGTACAAGGGCATGGATATGCTCCGTACGGCTGTCAAGAAGGCTCTGGAAATCTACTACATACACCATGAGGGATTACGCCGCATATCACAGCTCACCGCTGTAGTCAACAACTTTACCGAAGGGCTCATCCTAACGGATGAAAAGGGACGGATCATTTTAGACAATCCACCAGCTCAGCGATATTTAAGATGCAATGAACTTCAAGGGAAGAGACTCTATGATTTGTTCAGCACTCAATTACCGCTTGGGGCACTGAAGAAAGGTGAAAAAATTCTAAATGTCGTTGAGAAGGGAAATCTCGTGGTGAATTATGTCCCCGTGAGCTCTGAGGCGGAAATCCACGGCTTAGTCTGCACCATTAAGAAAGTCGACGAAATCCAAGATGCTGAATTCATTGTAAGAAGGAAACTTCACGATCGCGGTTTCATGATTAAATACACGTTAGATGATATTGTGGGCCAGAGTCAGGCCATCCATCAATGCAAAGAGCGGGCGACACTGTTCGCCTCGGGGAAGGCTCCTATACTGATTACCGGGGAGAGCGGAACAGGTAAGGAACTCTTTGCTCATAGCATTCATGCTTTAAGCGATCAGCGCGGTGGTCCGTTTATAGCAATAAATTGTGCTACTCTTCCCAGTGAACTTCTTGAAAGTGAACTCTTTGGGTATGAGAAGGGAGCCTTTACCGGTGCACATACTGCGGGGAAGAAAGGCCTAATAGAACTGGCCCATAGGGGAACGCTCTTTCTAGACGAAATCACTTCCCTCAGTTATCCGCTCCAGGCAAAACTTCTCCGGCTCCTTTCCGAGCACGAGATCCTAAAGCGGGGAAGTGACCGAATTATCCCCGTCGACATTCGAATTATAGCCGCCACGAACATCGATATCGAATCATGTGTTGAGGCCCACAAGTTTCGAGATGACCTCTACTATCGCCTGAGTGCATTCCGGCTCCATATCCCACCACTTCGTGAACGTGTGGACGATCTGATACCACTCTTCCAACATTTTATTCACAGTATACGAGATAACGTGGTCGGGCAAGTGGCTAGGCAAAAGAAAATCATCCAGAGCGTTTTAGCCAGAGAACCGTTGAAAGGTAATGTTCGAGAGTTGGAAAACATTGCAAAACGGTTCTGTCTCCTCTATAGCCCCGAGAAGAACGGAAAAGAGATAGGAACCTTGCTTGAGAGTTGCCTGGAAAAGAAAATGATTTCATACGAGCCGGACGAAACTCCAACTGATCTTAAAAGGGCTTTAGAACTCACCGAAAAGAAAATTATACAAGATGTTGTGAAAAAGTATAAAAATAAAAATGATGTTTCAAGAATATTAGATGTGAATCGCAGTACGCTTTGGCGGAAATTGAAGAGGTATGGAATTTCAGAATAAAGAGTAAATCAAAGCTACTAATAACGTATCTCCGCCAGGGACAGATATCACTATCTTTTTGTGGCCTCGGGTGGGGCGGGAGAGCTGGAACATTTCTATGAGGCAGTCGTTCAAGGTGGTGCTCAGATCTTGTTGGCCGCCTCGGTTTTTCA
>SMTZ1_10009758_pt1 | contig 15425 bp, 19 predicted proteins | sample DeeMarSWOR136_30_FD_25667 | JGI IMG/M metagenome (IMG submission 25667)
TCCAGGCAGCACGTCCCTCCAGAAGCGACAGATGCAGGGACTTCCCATGATAGACTTCAATGAAATCGACCTGGACTGGACGTTGTTGCGAGAGTTATTCGTTGATATTATCGCGGCCTTTGCCGAGAACCAACAGCTCTTCGGCGAGATCCCCGACAGACTGAAAGAAAAAGAGGCCGGCCGCCTGCTCACTAAGAAGGCCATTAAGGCATGGTTTACCGGAAATGAACTACCAGCCGCACTACGAGAAGGAGTCAGTGACACGCTCATAGAAACAGTACTGCAGGCTACGCTGCAACCATTCCTGGAAAGCTATGCTGAAGCTCTGACGAAATCGGCTGACCTTGCGTATCTGGAGAAAGAGGTTGGAGCGAGGTGGCTCCTCTGCTCGTGATGTAATACCGAATGGCTCTTCCAACGCCTGGAGTGCCCCTATTGTGGCACCAAGGACCAGAGTGCTCTGTCCTTTTTCTCGGATGAAGAGGGGCTATACCGTCTATACGTGTGCGAACAGTGCAAGTGCTATCTGAAAGCCATTGACCTGCGTAAGACCGAGAGTGAAGTCTTATTGCCTCTGGAACGTCTCTACACTATGGACCTTGATTCACAGGCCGGGGAACGCGGGTACCATTTTTGCCAGAAACCGATGGCCAAGAACAAGTAGCACCGGCACCATCGGCTTCACATACCCAGCCACTTTCCGACAGGGCTACTGACAGCGTTTTGTGGTGCTGACAGCTTCTCTATACAGTTCAAATTAGTATCAACCGGCGGGTATTCAGATAGACAAGATGATTACACACTAGTATAATTACAGATAGTTATTAGTCAGGCAGGAGGTACATCTGATGTTCGGTCGCTTTGGAGTCTGGGAGATAGTTCTCATCCTGGTGATTATACTTATTATCTTCGGCGTAGGTAAACTACCTCAGGTCGGCAATGCCATCGGCAAGGGACTGCGGGCTTTTAAGAGAGGACAATCGGGTGAGGAGGAGGAAGAGGCAACCAGCGCCAAGAAAAAGAAGACCACGCGTAAGAAGGCTGTCAAGAGTTGAGCAGCCAGATATTCATCAGAATAGAACTAAAAAATAGCTAAATTCACAGTCAATTATTCCACTGCTTATCAAGTTATGGCGAAGAAAAAGGTGAGGGATGGGATTTTCAGGTATAGGTATATGGGAAGTATTACTGATTATCGTCGTTGCACTGATAGTACTCGGGCCAAGTAAAATACCGGAAATTGCCAGAAAACTGGGCCAAGCCGTACGTGCCATAAGGAAAGCCAGCACCGAACTGACCACAGCCGTTACCAGAGAAGTAGAGTCTGAAAAGAGTACCGCTTCCGCCCCCGAAACTGATGTCAGCCGCAGGGATACAGAATCTTCAACCTACCCTGGCACGGTAGGTTCCCAGAAGAAGGAAAAACAGCCAGACAAGCCGGAAGGTCAGCCGCCACAAAATGAGCAACAATGAACCGAAGCTGACCATCATCGGCCACCTTAAGGAATTACGCAGACGCCTTGTCTGGAGCGTCATTGCCGTCGGTATCGGCGTTATTATTTGTTTTATCTTCTATAATCCAATATTCGATATTCTGAAAAGACCAGCTGCCGGTATACCATTCACCGCAATAGAAATGACGGAGCGCATGAGCTCTATCATGATGGTCAGCTTCGTAGGTGGTATCATCCTAGCCATGCCCTTTCTGGTCTACCAAGGTATAATGTTCGTTTCACCGGCACTTACCCGCCAGGAAAAGAAGTGGGTGCTAATTATCATACCCTGGATTTTCCTCATGTTCCTCGCCGGGGTTGCCTTCGGCTATTTCATGCTGGCTCCCTGGACTATCTGGTTCCTGTATAACTTCGGCAGCAGCATCGCCGAGATGTTCCCGAGAATCAGTAACTATATCAGTTTCCTCAGCAAATTGCTTCTGCTTACGGGATTAGTCTTTGAAATGCCGGTCATCTCCACTTTTCTGGCCCGTATCGGGGTACTCAAGCCGGAATGGCTTTCCAGTAAGAGGGGTATCGCGATTATCGTCTCATTCATCGTGGCTGCGGTGATTACGCCCCCCGACCCGATTACACAATGCCTGATGGCGGTACCGTTGATTCTATTATTCGAGATGAGTATTCTGCTGGCGAAGCTGGTGTATCGCCGAAAAGCCGCGGCGAGTTCCGAGTCCGCAGAAACATAGCGCCTGCCCAGATAACCTTGATACCCGACAGTATGGTAAGATAATATATATTTGAATAAGCGAGGGGGCGGATGAGTCCCGGTGGGCTTCGCGGACTTCAAATCCGTTGGGGGGCATTAATGATGTCTTCGGTGGGTTCGACTCCCATGCGCTCCCGCCATTTTCCCCACACCGGAGCCGATTGATTACTGATTATTTTCAGTAATATCTTACGTTGCTCATTATCTTACCCCAATTGAATTCTTTTTTACAATTGGGGCAGTCTTTCCCCAAGTCCAATTCGGTACTGCACTCACCACAATGGAACTTATCCCCTGCTTTGTATACCTCGTGCAGTATTTTATGCTCTTTTTTCTTACTGGTTTTATCCTCTGCCATGATATACCTCCAGGCTAATTCTACTGTTTTGCTTAAAATATTATATTGTTTTTATACGGTACCTGTATGTGATTAATATCTCAATATTGTTCAATTCTGACCGCAGAACTATTTACCCGATGTTTATTTTTAATCGCCAAACATTTATGCCTTTTTCCCTATCAACCATCCAGAATAAGCACGATAATTACTAAAGAACTGAAGATGTTATGAAAGCTTTACCTATTCTATTAAAAAACAGGCAAGACCTAATTCCTGAATACCAGGCAACTACTGGTAACAACATTTTGCCGTTAATGGACAACGGGTCGCTCGGTCCCGCTGAATTACGCAGGTTCATACGCGATATGAGAATTAAAAGAGACAAAATGCTTCAGGACTGGAACTAGCCGCTAGTTGTCCAGATTATCCTCATATTTAGGAAGAAAAAATCCAACCAACTATCCCTCCTGCCGGTTACAATCTGCCTGTCTATTTTATTAGCCTAAAATTCATCACTTAGCGAGGCTAATGTACGCTCATATTTGTAGGAAGACAGGTATATTTTTTGGGTGGTAGCACCCATTTACACATTAGGGAGTTGGATTATATTTTTAGTGATTGTTACTAACAACGGGGAAAGGAGGACACCACCAGATGACCGTAAAACCATACTTTGAGAACTTAACTTCAGGCATGAGGGCAAAGCTTGACGCGAGTTACAGAAATAAAAAAAACCATGGCCACCACCTGAGTAAAGGTAACGGCAACGGAATTCGCGTCGGCTTTCTGGAGGATGCCGTAGGTAAAATCCGACCGCTACTGGTTGGTAGAAGAAACTAAAGGAGATACAAATGGTCTTAGAAACAGCAAAAAAGCCCCAGAGTACAGCGAAGAAACAAGCTGACGCCGTCGAAGCTCCCGAGGCTACCTCGGCGGTACCGGAAGACCGAGCCAGCCATCCGCTCGACGAAGTAATGTCGCAGGCAGAGAAAGCCTATGCGGCTTACGTTGACGCTGAACGGCAGGTGGCAAAAGCCTACCGCGAGAATGAGACAATGGTATCGAAAGCCTACAAACGTGCCGAGAAGCAGGCTTACAGTGCTTTTGAAGCTGAGGTAACACAGGCATCACAGACCCGTGAAGAAGCACTGACCCGGGCCCTAAAGTCCAGAGAGAATGCCATGAAACGAGCTGAAGAATCCTTTAGAACGGCTAAAGAGGCAGCTGACAGGTTATATGACGAGGCTGTGGAAAGAGCCACCAACGTTCGTCAGGAGGCTCTGGAGAAAGCCTGGCAGATGCGGGATGATACCATATCCCAGGCATGGAAAGTCTATTCTAAAGTGATAAAGTAATCCAGTCAACAATTAACAGGAATATTCCGTAGAAGTAAAGGGGAGCTATAATGCTCCCCTTCTTTGTAAATGAAATCAAATAGAATATATCCAGTCCTCCGCAAACTGGGTATGAACACCTATTTAAAAATGGTATGTACTTGCATGTCGGTGTGAATTCTATTTTATATACTGAAAAGCAATGCAAAAGGTGAGGGGTCCAACGATAACATATTTGTCAGAATCGTCGGTCGGCGCCTGGGCCAGAAATATACGTATGGCTTTAAAGTTGAGCCAGGAAGAAGTAGCCGCCATGGCAGGTGTGCCGACGGCAGATGTGGATGCCTTCGAAAATACCATCCCGGTACCACTGGATAGCAGGCGCCGGATAGTCAAACTATTATACGCGGCTCGAAATATTCGTTAGAGCCTGTAAATAGAGATATTGCAGGAAATAGTCAAATGACAAAGGTCAAAGATATAATCAGCTTCCTTCGTTCGATACTTGATGTTATAGCCCATCGATTGTGTTTTTAGTAGTCCGCTCAGGGCCACAACAAATACCGTCCACGAAGAAATGATAAACCACAATTGGATGCCGTAAAGAAGCATGCGTCAAAGTGATTCTCCACTAAGTAAAACAGGCCAACAATATAAACGGGATAAGAAAATGGCAGAAATAATTCCCGTCGGCAGCAATAGCGGTATAACCAGAAAAGACCCTGTAGACGGTGTCGAGAAAATAATCGTCGTACTTATCAGCGCCGGCGTTTTGATTGATTTTTTACAACTGATAGTGCAAAAGGGTAATGACCTTCTGGCTCTCTCACATCACGGTGGCGATGGGGGACATCTCACGCCATTCCTGCTGGCCAGTGACGAACACCTTACCGGTATCACTGGAAGGTACGGGATTTATATAGATTCGATGGTGTTGCAAACTAACAAGAGGACATCACAACGGTTCGGCGGGAGCGGTGGTGATAAAGAGTATTCCATTCAAGCAAAAAGAGGCGAGCAAATTATTGGACTGTGGTGCCGTTCGGACACATACATCGACGCCATAGGTGCTATTACGGCCCCGGCGCCACAATATCTGAACGGAGCTATAAAGATAACTTGAATCCGTACCCGGTAATTGTTTTGCCGCGGAAAAGCCGGGTAAGAGTACTAAGCCACAGGATCATAAAGAATATCGCAGCCCGGATACTTTTCACAGACGACCAGCTCCGGGCCCTGAGGAGTATCATCAACATCAAGCGTGACATCATTGAGCCTGGAAGCGAGACCAGATTGAATAAGGAGCAATTTTATGCCATCGCATTCAACTACCTCATCATCCTTTGCCTCAATGTCAATACCAAGACCCAATCTCCCCTGGCCCCTGTCCATAAGTCGCAAACGTGCTCCGGGCCAATCCACTTTAGCCGCCAGCAATCTCTTCATTTCCTGTTTGGCCGGATCAGTCACCGTTATCATGACAAGGCCCCTTCTTATGATATGACTATTGATATTGTATTTGAACAGGCGGTAATTGTATATGGTTCTTTAGTACCTTTGGGTATAGTATTTATTGGTAGCTGCGGGTAAGGGATAACCTCCCAAAAAGGCGGCCATTTTCCATATCAATTAGTACCAGATAGCCTCCAGTACAGAAGTACGGGGTAAAAAAGAGCTAAATGGTACTATCTAGCTATACCCAGACCGACAAAAATGAAATAAAATGTAACGTGAGGTAATTTTAGTTTTAAATAAGCTATATAGCACAGGTACAGAGGGGAAGTGCAGATGGCCAACGGAGATACGGATAATACCAGAAACGATGAATTTACCAGGATCTTTGACGAATACCGTGCCAAAATAGATGAGATTACCCGAAAAACTGAATTTAATCTCCAGCAGAACGGTGTGGCTACTGAAAAAACAGATACAGAAACGGCGCATTATCCAGAAACCGAGGATCATACAGAAACCGCAGAAATAGAGCATACAGAAGAACCGCAGCCTGAAAAGGAATATAATACCGAACGGAAAAAACCTGTAGTAATCATCTCAGATGTTCAATCTGAAAAGATCATAAAAGAGGCTAAACGAGAAGCCCAGAGGATAATTATCGAAGCAGAAGAAAGAGTTAAAAAGGAAGCCAAGAAAAAAACTCAGGCGCAAGTAGATAAAATTATTGAAAGGGCCAGGAAAGAAGCCGAAGATACCGTTGCCAGGAGCAAACAGGAAGCCGAAAAAGAAAGAAACGAGATAATCGCCACATCAAAACGTGACGCCGAAAAACTACTTGAGGACCTCACTGAGAAATATCGGCAGGAAACCCAAGCACAATTCTCCCGGGTTATCACCGAGGCACGGGAAAAAGCGACAAGCTTAATTAGCGATGTAGTTGAGAGCAGTACAGAAATCAGCCAATTGGTTACGGAAATTGTCAATAGAACCAGGAACACAATACAAGAATTCGAGAACAGACTACAAGCCGAGACAGGTGATCTTACCATGGCCATCTCAGAGATACAGCAGAAACTAGAACAGGTGACCATGACCGCCCAGAAAGAAGAAAAGCCCGAGATAGAACCGGTAAATAAGAACAAGATACCGGTTGACAGTCCTGCTTTATCAGTGCGCTTCCTCGGAGAGAAATTCAACGGTAGAAATGGCAGTAACCCGCTTTATAGCGGTCAGGTGGAGATGAGGTCGATATCATCATCATTCGATTACCAGTATTTGAAAGCGTTAAAAAAGCACCTCGTTCGCAACCACAGTATCAAATACCTTCAAGAGTGCGCTTCCGAGAAAGAGACCTCAATAGTGTTCGATCTAAAGGAACCTCTACCAATTATTGATATACTGCACACTGTCCCCCTGGTGGATGAGGTAAGAACCGAGGCCGATGAGGTCTGTGTGATTTTTAAGAATCCTCCAGAATAGATAAATAACATTTTCACCTACCGCCTCAACGGTACGTCAGGATTGACCAATCAGCTTCAATCTGACAGATTATCACGCCCCTCTCTTTGACGACGTATACCCAAATATCCCAAGATGATACAAAAGTCACATACAATTCCTTCCTCTCCTTAGTACAATTTATTAACATGTATAACTATATCGGGGAAGGAGGAGAATTGATTATGAAGATAAAAGATATTGCCAAGATTAAGGGAAGAGAAGTAATAACGATTAAGCCAAATACTGACCTGCCCGAGGCTATTAAGCAACTCGTCAATCATCAAATCGGCGCTATGCCGGTATGCGACTTCAAGGGAAAGCTGGTCGGTATCCTATCCGAAAGAGATATATTAAAATGGGTTCATAGAGGTAAAAAAGATATTAAGCACACCAAGGTAAAGGATATCATGACCGGTGAAGTCATCGTTGGTGACCCGGAAGATAGCATAGAAGACATCCTGAAGATAATGACAACAAAAGGGGTCAGGCACTTACCAGTAATGGCCGGAACCAGAGTGGTAGGCATGCTTTCTTTAAGAGATGTGATTGAGGAACAGCTCACGGAGTGCAGCTCTCAAGTACGTTATTTAAATGAGTATATCAGCGGTGGTTCTGCCTGATATAAGAACTACCTGCATATTCTAATCAGAAGTATTAATCTGACTAACCTTTTACAGGCCAAGAAATAATTACGAATACTATGCGTCTGGTGGTTTATCCTGCGGTCTGACGAGAAATACCGGCACCAGAGCGGCATGTATAATTTCATCGGCGGTACTTCCCCGAACCCACCGATGTATCCCTGAGAATCCATGGGTCGCCATAATGATAAGATCTATATCACTTTTAGCGACATATTCGGCAATAACTTTAGCGGGTTTACCTACAATTACCACGGGCTTTACGCTCACCCGACCTTCCTTGAACTCCTCGGCTACTTTTTCCAGATATTCAGTGGCCAAGTTAACGGCGTCCTGTTCAATATGCTCCCGTTCTTCAGGGAGAACATGGGACTCGAGGCCACCCGAAATATGAAGATGTTCCACTGCCCGCAACAGCAGGATTTCATTCACTTTAGATACTTTGTTGAACCATTTCACATAAGGAATTACACTTTCGGCCAGCTCAGAACCGTCGAGCGGAACCAGTATCTTGGTATACATATTCTATCCTCTCTCACGTAATGAACTACAGACGGTGCTCAGTGATTCCGTAATAATTATACCATAGAAGCCGTCTCAGGTTATCGGGTTTCAACTTCATATCTTCACTAGTCGCCCGGTTTATTGCCAAAGTACACCTTGGTATGAGGCCAGGGTATTTCTATACCCTCAGCATCAAAGGCTTTCTTAATACGAAGTCGGAGCTGCCCCATGATATTCCACTGCTCTAGGGGTTTTACATCACCAATTATCTTGATATCGATACCGGAGTCACCCAGATTATTAACTCGCAATACTTGCGGTGTCGTCCGCATAACCTGACTCCATTGTTCTTCCTCAGCCATTTCTTTACATACCCGGTTTATTACCCCAATTGCAAAATCCAGGTCAGTGCCATAGGACACGGAGATATCAAGATTTACCCGAGCAAAATGACGCGAGTAGTTACTGGCTACCCTTATTTCGCCATTCGGTACGTGGTGGACGATACCATCCAGGTCCCGGAGCACCGTTTTTCTCAGATTAATTTCCTCCACCAGCCCGGTAACATCAGCCACCTTAGCAACATCCCCTACCCGGTACTGGTTTTCTATAAGGATAAAAACGCCGGCAATGAGGTCTCTTATCAGGTATTGGGCACCGAAGCCGACGGCGATGCCAACTACACCCAGCCCAGCAAGTAACGGACCAACGGACACGTACTCAGATAGTATCACAAGAATAACCATCAGAATAATGAGAATCTTGCCCAACCCCAGGAAGACCGCCTGAAGTGTATCGGCGCGCCTCCTAAGCCCTTCCCGGCTTTCCCCCCTCCGAGGTCTTGTCATGATACGGTTTACGAGCGCCGGAATGGCCCGTTTTATAATAACCCACAGCACAACTCCCACTAACAGAATAATCAAATTGCTGATACCATGGTCCAGAAACCAGTTTTGTATCGACTGCGGAGTTAGAAAGGCGCCAACCCCTTCTTCAGACAGGGTAATGGCCACAAACGCAATGATCATGACTACGACGGCGATACCCTCAATAGTCCAGAAAATAGCGGTTACACTTCCAATGGCTTTTCCCTTCCACTTAGCTGGCACTAACTTGGCAATGATATTCCGAACTCTTTCGTTGAAATAGAGGAGCAGTACTACCGCCACGCCGGCACAAATCAGGACCCATAAACCGTTATTGATAAACCATCCCCACATGGCACATACCCTCCTTAAAACAGTTACCCCTATTATACAACCAATGGGAAAATGCAGCTATCTTAGAAACTAATAAAGCACGCGGTCGTCACCGACACGGCGGGTTACCTTTTTTCTGTCCAGATGTTCCAACAGGGCCTGGGCATATTTACGGCTGGTCCCGAACATGTCTCTCACCTCACCCAGACTAACCTTACCATGTGTACCTATGTGGGTCTTAATTTTCGCCACCATCTCATTATAGGCTGAAGCAGAAAAGACGACATTATCACTTACTTTGACAACACTGCCCTGATTAACAAGCGTATTGAGTAAATCAGATTCCGGAATGAGCTCGCTGGGCGGAGCGTACGGACTCTCAGCTAAAGACTGCAGAAAGGCATCCAATTTGGCCTGCTGAGCGGGAGTCAGCTTGATGCTATGTGCCGGTAGATGAAGATGGCCACTTTCCTCAACGATAATACCCTGGCTGATAAGCCTTGCCAACGCCGCTGAAATATAGTCGCCCAGCTTCAGGCGGCTTCTCAACTCTGCTTTGGGCATGCCGGTTAGGCATACCGTCACGGGCCGGGAAACTACGATGATAATCGCCGAGTATGGCCACAGCTTTCTCCGCCAGTCGCTCCCACCCGGCGGCTGTGAAAAGCAGACGGTGACCACCTTCGCCGATACCCACTATCCGCTCCTGCTGTATGAGTGACTCTATTATCGATCCGGCATTATCGGCCGGGAGATTGCACTGAGTTACCAGTACGGAAATTTCCAGGGGCTGTTTTGTCTCCAATAGCGCCATGACTAACTCTTCTTCAGTGCCTTCTTCCCTAGACCTAAGATTCTGGATAATATCCGGGCGAAAGCGCCGCAACCTTCTGGCGTGAGCATCGACGATACCACCTCCACCCAGAGTTTCCATGGTGGAGCGAATGATGTAACGGTCACCTTTAAGGCAAGCTAACGGATGTTCCAACGAAAGCTGGGCCCAGGCAAAACTGCCCGGCGAGAGTTCATCACTTTCCAGCAAGCGAACTTTGGCCATCGCTTCTGCCGCCCCGGTATGAAAGCTGACCGTAGCACCATGACGTATTGAACGTTGTAGATAAGGAATCAGACTCAGCTTTACCGTTACCATTCTGGTTGGTTGTAGCCAGCCGGGCCTGGTGACCACATCACCTCGCTGTAACTGCGAGGTAGCAACACCTACCAGGTTTGCCGCCACCCGACTACCGGGGCTGGCTACTTCAATCCGGGATTTATGTGTCTGCAGCCCGCGGAGACGCGACCTTATACCGGAAGGGACAATTTCCACCTCCTGACCTACCGAAAGATGGCCATCAATTAGCGTACCGGTAACCACCGTTCCCGAACCAGCCATGGAAAAGACCCTGTCTATGGAAAGGCGAGGGTACCCCAGGTCCGGCTTCGGTTCAGTAGTGTCCAGAATTTTATCAATGGCAGTCACCAGCTCGGTAAGCCCCTCGCCGGTTACCGCCGATACAGCCACAATCGGAGCCCCGGCTATAGTGGTAGAACTAATTATTTCCTCTATCTCCATCCTCACCAGACTGAGAATTTCTTCATCCACCAGGTCCTTTTTAGTAATTACCACAATACCTCTCTGCACACCGATTAAATCAAGAATAGCCAAGTGCTCCCTGGTCTGCGGCATTACCCCCTCGTTTGCAGCCACGATGAGCAGGGCCAGGTCTATACCGCCGACTCCTGCCAGCATATGCTTAACAAAACGCTCATGACCAGGAACATCAATGATACCCACCTCACGCCCGCTCGGCAACTTAAGCCAGGCAAAACCAAGTTCAATGGTCATGCCACGTTCCTTTTCCTCACGCAGGCGGTCGGGGTCTATGCCGGTAAGAGCCTTGACAAGGACCGATTTACCGTGGTCAATGTGTCCTGCAGTACCCAGTACATACATTTTGCTTTGAGTCACCTTAAAAATAGATTAGTGATGGAAAAGTCTCAAACCTGAAAACACCATCACCATTCCGTAATCATTACAGGCCTGAATAACGTCTTCATCCCGTATGGAGCCGCCAGGCTGTACAACGTAGCGGACACCGCTCTCATAGGCACGGTCAATGGTATCACGGAAAGGTATCATACCATCCGAACTCAGGGAAACCCCCTTCAATTTGCTGAGCCAGTCTTTCTTCTCCTCATAGGTAAGCTGAGGCGGTATCTTCTCCAGTGCCATCTCAAGGTTTTTCCGCTCGAAGTTATTCAGCCTCTCCTGCAGGTAAAGGTCAATAGCATTATTTCGCTCGGCTCTGCCAATCCCCTGCCGCCATTGCAGTCCAAGAATAGTGGGGTGCTGGCGCAAAAACCAGCGGTCAGCCTTTTCGGCAGCCAATCTGGTGCAGTGAATACGCGACTGCTGTCCGGCCCCCACCCCTATTGCCTGACCATCATAGGCGAAGCCGATAGAATTCGATTGTGTGTATTTTAGGGTGGCTGTCGCCACTATCAGGTCCCTTTTGGCCGATGACGGCAACTCTTTCTTGCCGGTTACAATGTTTTGCAGGAGGTCTAGGTTGATATCTGCATCGTTCCGCTTCTGTTCGAATTCGACTCCGAAGACCTCTCTAGTTTCCAAATCTTCCGGTTCATAACCGGCATCGATTTCAATCACCAGGTACTTACCCTGCTTCTTCGCCCTGAGAATTTCCAGCGCCTCTTTTTCATACCCCGGTGCAATAACGCCGTCAGAGACTTCACGGCTCAGCAGCCTGGCCGTCGGCACATCCACAGTATCACTCAACGCCGCAAAGTCACCGTAGGAGGAAACACGGTCGGCTCCTCTCGCTCGGGCGTAGGCAGTTAAAAGAGGAGTCATCTCCATATCATCGACAAAATAGGCTTTCTTAAGCGTATCACTTAGCGGAACACTAACGGCGGCGCCAGCAGGACTGACATGTTTGAAGGACGCGGCGGCAGGTAAATCCAAGGCCTGCTTCAACTCCTTAACCAACTGCCATGAGTTGAGAGCATCGAGCATGTTGATATACCCCGGGCTGCCGTTGAGCACTCTGAAAGGGAGGTCGCCTTTTTCACGGTATATCCTGGCAGGCTTCTGGTGAGGGTTGAAACCATAACGAAGACCTATCTCGTTTTGATTCATGTCAGCACCTCCCGTGATTTTCTGATAGTACAGCTACCGGATAAGAAAGACCTATTTCCGAAGAGTGGCGATGTTTCGAAGCGCCCGTATTACAGTTTCATCTTCCTCAGGCAGCACGGAGCGCGGGTCAAGCAGAAGGACATCGTCACTAATACGCCCGACGACCGGTACTTCACCGCGGCGTAGTTTCTCACTTATTTTCTGAGCCAGGTTCTTCGGTTTGTCTTTACCAGCGCCGACGGCCACCATTTTCGTCGGCAGACTTCCTCCAGGCAAGCTGCCACCACCCACCATGGTCTCACCGGGCACGAGGCTGGCCAAGTCGCCCAGAGCCTCAGCCCATAGACCGGCCCTCCGCTCAATTTCCCCCAGAGGGGCCGAAATCATGCGCCACACGGGAATCTTAGACGTGGCTTCTCCTTTAAGGTAATGCAACAAGGTAACAACCAGACCAGCCAGCCTTGTCTTATCTATCCGCACGGCTCGAGCCAATGGATGTTTCTTCAATTTATCGACATACTGTTTATCACCTACAATGATACCGGCCTGCGGCCCACCCACGAGTTTATCGCCCGAGAAAAAGGTGAGAGCGGCACCGGCACGAACGCTCTGCTGGACCATCGGTTCCGGTGCGAGCCCGAAGACAGTGGTATCCAGAAAGCAGCCGCTCCCCAGGTCATCCAATAGAAGGAGATTGTTTTTCCTGCCGATTTCCACCAGTTCTTCCAGAGTAACCTCATTGATAAATCCTACCAGGCGGAAATTGCTGGAATGGACCCGCATCAGGGCTACCGTGCGAAGGGTCACGGCCTGCTCATAATCATCAGCATAGGTACAGTTGGTCGTCCCCACTTCAACCAGTTTGGCGCCACTCTGGCGCATCACGTCAGGGATGCGAAAGCCACCACCAATCTCTACCGCCTGCCCTCTGGAAACGATTACTTCCTTCCGCTTGGCCAAAGCCGTCAGTCCCAGCAGTACTCCTGAAGCATTGTTGTTAACGACCAACGCCGCTTCAGCCCCGGTAAGCTGACATAGAAGCTCCTCAACATGGACGTAACGAGACCCCCTGCTACCACTTTTAAGATCGAATTCCAGGTTAGAGTAGCCCCGGCTTATTTCCTCCATAGCTGCCAATGCCTCTTTACTCAGAGGGGCACGGCCAAGGTTGGTATGCAATATTACCCCGGAAGCATTAATCACCCGACGCAGACTTGGCTTCTCAAGCACCTCCAATTGAGTTAATACGGATGTTACTATGTTATCTAGGGAGGCACACGGGTTACCCGCCATAATAGACAGACGCTCTCGCTCCAGACTTTTCCTGGCTACATCGACAATCAGGTCATGCGGATAGTTCGCACCAAGCTGGCTTATCCGCTTATCGGCAAGGACTTTATCCACGCTGGGAATTTTCCGAAGTTCCGTATCCATCGAGAACATTCTACACAATATATTGCCACACTTTCAAAGTTGACAAGGATTACGATAAATGTTAAAGTAATAATGTTTACTATTTTAGTCAACAATGGTGATAAGATACTGAAACTCTTGTAGAAGTTATGAATCAGTTCATCAACAAATCGGTCACGAAATTCGCCTGCTATTGTTAATTTTCAAGGGCGCTATACTGGCTAGCGCAGCATACATTAAAAATAGGGTATAATTATAAAGTGACAGGGTCAAGGTAGCCAAAAATTAAAATTTATTGGGAAACGTTATAGTGTTCAAAACGCTGAAAGAAGACATCCAGACAGTATTTGCCAAGGACCCGGCAGCCAGGAGCGTACTCGAGGTTCTCACCTGCTATCCCGGGCTTCATGCTCTCTGGGCACACCGTATAGCACACTTTCTGTGGCGGCGGAAACTGAGGTTACTGGCCCGCATCATATCACACTTTAATCGCTTTTTTACAGGAATCGAAATCCATCCCGGTGCTAAAATCGGCCGCCGCTGCTTCATAGACCATGGCGCCGGTGTAGTCATCGGGGAGACCACTGAAATAGGGGACGACGTCCTGCTGTATCAGGGAGTGGTACTCGGCGGGACAACGCTGGAGAAAAAGAAACGCCACCCGACCCTGGGAAACGGCGTCGAGATGGGTAGCGGGGCGATAGCGTTAGGCCCGATTACCATAGGGGACGGCGCCAGGATAGGTTCAAGCTCGGTAGTAATCAGGTCAGTGCCACCGAAAGTTACAGTGGTGGGCATTCCTGGAAGAGTTGTCACCAAGCGCGAAAAACCGGCCATGGACCTAGAACACGGAAAACTGCCGGACCCGGTTGCGGAAGCTATTAGACTGGTCTTGAGAGACCAGCACAATCTTGAGGAACGTTTGAAAAAGCTGGAAGAACTAAGTGGACTGGTTACCCTGCCGGATAAACTGGAGGACAAAAGACGAAAAACTGAGAAGGATTTTATCGAGGGTGAGGGAATATAGAACCGAGTATAACTATTGATAAAGAGTTTATAATTTAAGGACGATAAAAAGAAAATGGTTAAACGCAGATTATTATTTACCTATACCCCGGAGTTAATCAGGGAGCCAATAATCCATAACCTCGGGCAGCAGTTCAATATAAAAACCAATATTCACCTTGCCGACATTACCGAGGATAGAGGCTGGGTAGTACTGGAACTTGAGGGAGAAGAGCAGGATATAGAGGAAGGTATTGCCTGGGCAACCAGCCGTGGGATGAGAGTCGAGCCGGCCGGTGAAGACACGAAGAAGAGCTGAGGCCCGGTAAATAACCCTAGAAAGACCTCCCATCTTTCTCGCCGATAGTACCAGATAGAAGATAAGCGATAAAATTTAAAAAAGTTAGAGGGAGTGGAAGAATGGAGAAGTTCAGCCCAGTTGGTGAAACGGTAATAACCCGAGCCATAGTCAACGAATTTGCTAAAGAGTTCGATGAATATGTTGAAAGCGACTGCATTATTATCGGCGGGGGTCCCAGTGGCCTGGTTGCCGGCCGTAATATAGCGAGAGCCGGTAAAAAGGTGGTCATAATCGAGCGTAACAACTACCTCGGAGGCGGTTTCTGGAGCGGGGGCTATCTTATGCCGAAGGTAACG
>SMTZ1_10003819_pt1 | contig 15423 bp, 14 predicted proteins | sample DeeMarSWOR136_30_FD_25667 | JGI IMG/M metagenome (IMG submission 25667)
CCGGGGACAATACAGATGGTTCAACCAACTTCATCCCCAAAATGGGTTACGAAGCGCTTGCCAGGGGCTATAAGCAGGTTGTAGATACAATCTACGCACCCAAGCAATACTATGAGCGTATTAGAACCTTTCTAAGGGAGTATAGACCTGGTAATAAAGGAAGACATAAGATTTCTCTTATCCATTTCATAGCATGGCTAAGGTCCGTATGGCTTTTGGGGGTCCAGGAAAAAGGGAGAACACATTATTGGAGACTGGTCGTCTGGACCTTGCTGAAAAAACCAAAAACTCTCCCTTTATCCATGACGCTTGCTTTTCACGGATTCCATTTCCGCAAGGTCGCCGAGAGAGTACGTGTATCCCTGGCCACTGATATTCGCAAACTGGAACAAATACGAGAGCCACTAGGCAAACACGGCTGACGATTGTATCCAACATTAAGCCAGATTGTTACCTGACATTATCGCATGCTCAGAGAGCAGCCGCTAGATACCCCTGCGGCTCGATAGTCAGGCTCGGCATAAGAGCGAGAAGCCAGTAGTCGGGAGTCAGTAGTCAGGTCACAATTGTTATACCGCCAACTCTTCTCGTCTCTTGTGGTAGTCCGCGTCTATCCGCTCGGCCTCGGCCATCAGGCCCTCCCATTCGGCCGTTAACCTGGCCACGTTTTCTTTGAGCGTCACATATTCGCGATTCACAGCAACCACGTTACGGGAGTCCTGGTAATGGGAGGGCTCAGCCATCGTAGCCTCGATTTCTTCGATTCGCCCTGTGTTCGCTGAAATCTCCTGCTCTACTTGTGTGATGCGCTCCCTTACCGGCGATATGGCCCGGTAGTGCTCGTTCCGCAGCCGGGCCTCGAGTGCTTTGCGCTGGCGTTTCCTCACGGCCGTTGACGGCTGACGTAACTGCCCTACTCGGGGCTGTGTTTCCATAATCTCCGCCTGACCATCCGGTGATCTGTTACGCCATAGATACTCATCGTAACTGCCCGGGAAAACGGTTACCTGGCCATCCCGCACCTGAATTATTTTGTTGGCGACCTCCCGGATAAGAGTACGGTCATGGGTGATGAAACATAAGGTCCCTTTGTAAGCATCCAGGGCATCGGTCAGAATCTCGCGGGACGCAATGTCCAGGTGATTGGTCGGTTCATCCATGAGAAGGAGGTTGGCCGGCCTTACCAGCATCCTGGCAATAGCAATGCGCGTCTTTTCCCCACCCGAGAGCACCGATATCCTCTTGGTTACGTTGTCACCACTGAACAGGAATGCCCCGGCCAGACCACGCAAGCGCTGTTCCGGCTCGTCCGGCGCGGCGCTCCGCAACTCCTCGATGATGCTGTTGTCGGGGTTGAGAGACTCTATGTAGTACTGGGCGAAGTATGCCGTAGTGACATTGTGCCCGAGCACGCGCTCGCCTCTTGCAAAGGGCAAAACACCGGCCAGTATGCGCAGAAGGGTTGTCTTCCCGGCCCCATTCACGCCTACCAGGGCAGCCCGATCTCCGCGCTCCAGCATTATGTTAAGGTCCCGGTACACGACATGCCGGCCGTAAGACTTGGCAACGTGCTTGAGTTCGATTACGACCCGACCACCCCGCGGGGGCTCCCTGAAATTGAAATGTATCCGCTTCATCACCCGGGGAACTGTAATCCGCTCAATCTTGTCCAGTTGCTTGATACGGCTCTGCACCTGAGAAGCCTTGGTGTTCTTGGCCCGAAAGCGCTCGATGAAACGCATTTGCCGCCTGAATTCTGCCTCCTGTCGCCGGGCCGCTGCCTTGCGGGTCTCGATATCCTTCTCGCGGGCGAGAACGTAGCTATCATAGTCTCCATGGTGGAAGATAACAGCCTCGTCCTCAATAGCTATGACCTTGCTGACAACATTGTTGAGAAAGGCCCGGTCATGTGACGTGACCAGAACGGCGCCGCGATAGCGCTTCAGGTAGGCCTCAAACCAGCGCTGCGTCTCCAGATCGAGATAGTTCGTAGGTTCGTCCAGCAGCAGGACATCGGGACTGAGGAAAAGGAGCCTGGCCAGTTCAATACGGGTCCGCCAGCCGCCGCTGAGTTCAGATAGTGGACGTTCGAAATCCGACCGGGCAAAACCCATTCCAGCGAGGATGATCTTGGCCTCGTGTTCGGAGCTATAGCCACCCTTCGCCTCGTAGAGCGACTGCAGCTCACCCAGCTTCCTCAACAGGCTATTCACGGTCTCTTCGTCCCGTTCCTCTGCCAGGTCTTCCTGCACCAGCGCGATCTTATGCTCAAGGTCCCTGACCGGATCGGACGACCCGGACACATATTCCAGCAGGCTGCGCTCCGATGATGGTTGGACATCCTGACGAAGATAACCGATAGCAGTGTCGCGTCGCACAGACACGCTTCCGGAATCCGGGATGATGTTGCCGGTTATGATTTCGAAAAGGGTGGTCTTACCCGTGCCGTTTCGCCCAATGACCGCAATGCGATCGCTCATGCCGACGGTGAAGCTGACCTCGCTGAAGAGTTCATGACCGCTATATGACTTAGAGACGCCGCTGATAGTAAGCATATAGTCCTCTTACAGTGACATCAAATTGTACCAAGATTTGTCAAATGATATGGAAAACCATTTGACTGGAATAATGTGACCGACATTAGGAACTGCAAGATTGCCACGTCGCCTGCGGCTCCTCGCAATGACAAAAGGCGGCCTAATCGCCCGCCGTTTGTCCGTATCTGCCCCGTCCAACACCGAGTGATTCAGAGGACACAATCATGGGTAACAATAAGCCTGCGTCCAGTATGACACAGGCCTGCTCTTACTATCATGTCAGGCGAATAGCTGAGGAATTTGGCAGGGAGCTTAATCTACCAACTTGCCGGCTTCAGGTCCCGGAGTTACATCATAAATCGAGTCTATCTTCACGACAACCGCGGCCCTGGCATCCAATTGAGGCAACATACTCTTCACCATTCTAACGCCTTCCTCAAAAGCGTTACCCGCGGTTTCAATCCTGGCAATGCCTTTGAACTCGTATCCTTTCAAGCCATCAAAGTCCCAAACCGAGACAGCTACCTTTGGGTTTGCCTGTATGTTCTCCAGCGTCTTCCTCATAAAAACGGCCACCAGCAAGACTTCGTCATCTGAGAACACCTTGCCGAAACCAACGGGAATTACATGAGGTTCCCCACCCTTGGTGACTGTGGCTAGAGCGAATCCCTTCGTTTTGGCTGCAATGTCCTTCATTTCACCAGTGATTTTTGCCATTATCTATTGTCTCCTTTCAATCGATTTATGGGCTTGGCCGTCACCGATGTTGCATTATACGCCGAGGCCTCAGAGCACACAATAGATCAGATTACTCATTTTGCCACGGTATTCTGGGGATGTAATACCTGGTTTGTGGTAGCCCTGACTGGTATGCTGTCCCCGGATTTCTGAGGGCTTCTGTTTGGTTTCCCCCTTTACTACTGTCATTATGATACCATTATGATACCGCCCACGACGTGAGCTATTATTGACCACCACAATGTATTCGTCTTCCTTGTCATGTAAATCAGGACTGATCCCATGAGCCCTGAGCCAGCCATCAGGCCTATCAAACCTGTCAAATTCTCATGTAAGATGGAGCCCGGCACATAATGCCAGATTGCAAACCAGATAGTAGGCCATATCATCCCATAGAATATTCTGTTAGGGAAGAGTGCAAAATACACACCTCGCCACAGCAATTCCTCGAAGAATCCGTTACCGAATGCTGTTGATAAGAGAAGAAGCAATATCCACACACTTTGTTTCTCATATTCCATTCCTGGCACGAGAAATCTGGCAGCCAGTGCGCCTACCAGGATGATGGACATTGGTACGATTGGCTTTTTCGTTGGTTTTTGGGGGCGGATTAGTGCTTTTATACCTTTCCTGCCGATTATGATGAGGGGGAAGGCCAGGCCCCAGACTAGCCAGTAGGTTATCAATCCGAGATACCAGGCTATTCTGTCATTAGCCAATGCCCCAGCTAATGAATTGAAAACCGGGAACATAGAAGCTATCAACAAAGGGGGAATGACAAAAGCAATGATCTGCTTTTTGTTCACGAAAGTGAATTATGGCACGTGCCTGTGGGCATTCCGTGGACATAATACCTGATTTGTAACAGGACTAGTTGGTATGAGGTTGCCGGAGTTCGGCGGCTTCTGAGCCAGATTAGCACCGACGGAATTGAAGCTGTACTTTCCGATGACCGTGCTCATGAGATAAACACTTTGCGAACAGACGGCAAAGGATGTGTGCCTTGACCTTGGGACAAAAGTGGAGTAAATTCAATAGGGAAATTTGCCGCAACAGCCAGCGGATTTGTCAGCTTATGTCTACACTCTTGTTAGATAGAAACGACGTCAAGACCCTTATCAGAATGCCGGACGTGATCAGAGTGGTGGAAGAGGCTTTCAGAATGTGCGGCGAAGGCAGGGGAAGCATGCTACCCAAGACTTATATATCCGTCGGGCATGGCGATTTCAGGGCAATGCCCGCTGCCTTACCGGGGTGTGCGGGCATGAAATGGGTAAACGCACCGCCCGAAAACCCATATCGTGATCTACCTTCGATGTAGAAAGCGGTGGAAACCAATGAAAGCGGTAATCAAAGTTCGGCGGGCGCCAGGTGCCGAACTTGTTGACATAAGTGTACCTAAGCCTGAAGCTGATGAAGTCCTGGTGAAGCTGATGGTCGGCTCCATCTGCGGCACAGACGTCCACATATATGCCTGGGATTCAGGAGCGCAGGTTTACATCAAGAATATTCCCCAGGTGCTGGGTCATGAATTCGCCGGCACAATTGTCGAACTGGGAAAGGAAGTTAGGAAATTCAGGGTTGGTGACTATGTTTCAGCAGAAACCCACATCTACTGCGGAGAGTGTGTTCAGTGCCGGAACGATCAAAGACATATCTGCGAGACAGGGAGAATCTTCGGGCTGACCTGTGACGGCTGCTTTGCCGAATACTTCACTGTTCCGGAACGAGTCCTGTGGAAGAACAATTCGCAACTGCCACCGGAGATCGCCGCTATCCAGGAGCCTCTGGGCAATGCCGTCTATTGTGCCCTGGGGGATTACGACAAGAACCTTGAGAGGAAGAGCGTGTTCATCATTGGCGACGGTCCAACTGCCGTAATGGCTGCTGGCGTCGCGAAGGCCGAAGGAGCTCGCCAGGTCATCATTCTAGGGCGGCACGATAGAAGGATGGAGATCGCAAGAAAAATGGGTGCTGACCGGACACTGAAGGATGGGCAGGGAGCTGAAGAGATCATCTCTGAGATCACTGCTGGCAAGGGATTCGATGTGGTCCTGGAAATGGCTGGTAATCCCGAGGCTGTGAAGCTTGCCCTTAGGTGGACCAGGATTGGCGGAAGGATGTCCGCGTTCGGCATTCATGGAGAACCGCTCGTAATAGACAATTACGGTGAATATGTGAGGAGCGGCAAGAAGATCCTTCCCATATCTGGGCGCTTGATCTGGCGGACATGGGAAGAAGTGCGGCGATTGTTGGAGTCTGGCAGTCTGGATGTCTCTCCGGTTATCACCCACAAGCTGCGTCTTCATGAATTCGAAAAGGGATTCGCTTTGATGACTCAAAGGCCGAAGGTTTCAGGAAAGGTCATTTTGATTCCTTAGCCACGGAGGCACGTATGTATTCAAAGGAAGTCAAGAAATATCTCCAGGGCCAGATTAGGTCTATCAGAGAGAGCGGCCTGTACAAGGAAGAAAGGCTCATCTGTTCGCCTCAGGGATCAAGGATCAAGGTGAAGGAAGGGGACGTTCTCAATCTCTGCGCCAACAACTACCTGGGTCTGGCGGATGATCCAGAGCTGATTGCTGTGGCCAAGAAAGCCCTTGATGAGCGAGGTCACGGTTTGTCCTCGGTTCGCTTTATTTGTGGCACCCAGGATATTCACAAGGAGTTGGAGAGAAGGATCTCCGAGTTTCTGAGGACCGAGGACACGATCCTCTATTCTAGCTGTGCCGCGGCCAATGAAGGTCTGTTCGAGGTTCTACTCGGCCCTGACGACGTGGTGATAAGTGATCAGCTAAACCATGCCACCATAATTGATGCCGTACGGCTCTGGGGAATGGTTCACAAGAAAAAACTCGGTTCAGGGTCAATCGAGTTTCCGGAAAATCGCGTTATGAGGCATTCAGATATGGCAGACTTGGAGAAGCACCTTAAAGAGACTCAAGGTAGACGTTTTAGGATGATCGCCACCGATGGGGTCTTCAGCATGGATGGCGACGTGGCCAGACTCAAGGAAATCTGCGACCTTGCTGAGAGATACAACGCGTTGGTCATGGTTGATGATTCTCACGCCACCGGGTTCTTCGGCCCGGGCGGGCGGGGCACTCCTGAGTACTGCGGAGTGGAAGGGAGAGTTGACGTTATTACCAGCACGCTAGGCAAGGCTCTCGGTGGTGCTACAGGAGGGTTCACGAGTGGACGGAAGGAGATAATTGAGCTTCTGAGACAACGCTCACGGCCATATCTCTTCTCCAATACTGTATCGCCGTCAATTGTAGCTACGGGCATCAAAGTGCTGGACATAATTGGTCGAGCCTCAGACTTGCGTAGAAGACTTGAGGAAAACACTAGGTACTTCAGGAAAGAGATCACCAAGCTCGGTTTTGACATAAAGCCGGGCAGTCACGCGATAGTCCCGATCATGCTGTATGATGCTAAGAAGGCTGCCCGGATGGCGGAGAGACTTCTGGAAGAAGGGGTCTATGTGATTGCCTTCAGTTATCCGGTTGTTCCCAAAGATCAAGCTCGAATCAGAGTTCAGATGTCGGCGGCCCACAGCAGGCAAGACCTGGCTTTCGCTCTGGAGAAATTCACGAAGGTGGGACGGGAACTGGGGGTAATAGCCTAGACCAGCCTACCCTGGCCCGATTTGACCCCACCAGGCACTGGGATACCTGACCCGACAAGAATTTCCTAAGCTGCATCAACAAGATGGAAGTAAGGAGGAGGTGTCACTGGTCATATTAGCAGATACAATGTCTTGACCTGGCCATCAAACTGGAGTAAATTCAATAGGAGATTCCTGATGGCAAGCACCTGATCTGCTGACTTATGCCTACGCTCTTATTGGATAGAAACGCGGTCAAAACCCTGATAATGATGTCGGATGTTATCAGGGTGGTGGAAGAGGCTTTCAGGATGTGGGGCGAGGGCAGGGGAAGGATGCCCGCCAAAACGTATCTGTCCCTTGAGCGTGGCGATTTCAGAGCAATGCCTGCTGCGTTGCCGGGGTCTGCAGGTATGAAATGGGTAAACGTGCACCCTCAGAATCCGTCCCATGGGCTACCTTCGGTTATGGCTATCCTAATCTACAATGACCCGGAGACAGGATATCCCCTGGCAATAATGGACGCTACTGAAATCACGGCTTACCGAACTGGTGCCGCGGCGGCTATCGCCTCCAAGTATCTCGCCCGACGAGATTCGCAGATAATCGGAATTGTCGGTGCTGGCTTTCAGGCTCACACACAGATACTGGCGCATGCCGAGCTGTTCAACCCCGTCTCGATAAATGTCTTTGATGTATCCAAAGCAGCAGTGGACAGGTTAATGAACGGCTTGCCGCAGTTCTCGATTAGGAACTGTTCTATTCAAGAGGCGGTGGCATCGGATATCGTGTGCACGTTGACCCCTTCTCACAGCCCTATTGTTAAGAGAGAATGGATAAACCCCGGATGCCACATAAATGCGGTGGGTGCCGATGCCCCAGGCAAGCAAGAGCTGGAGCCTTCCATATTGAAAGAGGCGATTGTTGTTGTTGATGACATGAAACAGGCAAGCAGTAGCGGGGAGATCAATGTCGCCATCCAGAAAGGCATCTATAATATTCGTGAAGTCTACGGGACACTTGCCGAACTAGTTGCCGGCAAGAAGAAAGGGAGAAACAACAATGGGGCCATTACTGTATTCGATTCGACGGGAATCGCCGTTGAGGACATAGCTGTGGCTAAGCTCCTGTTTGAAAAGGCTCAACAAGCGGGGCGTTATCCGGCAATTGACCTGGTGGGAACATAAGGTAATGAGAGATGAAAGCAATTGATTTGCGCAGCGAGACTATCACCCATCCCACGCCGGAGATGCGCAAGGCGATGTTCGAGGCGGAAGTAGGTGATGATGTATATGGCGAGGACCCCACGGTCAATCGACTTGAGGCGATGGCGGCAGGGATGATGGGCAAGGAGGCCGCACTGTTCACAACATCGGGCACCCAGAGTAATCTCGCCGCCGTGCTCACTCATACCAAGCGTGGCGACGAAATCATCCTGGGAGATGAGGCACATATGCTCTGGTACGAACTGGGAGGCGCCGCAGCCCTCGGCGGTGTAATCTTGCGCACCGTTCCCAACAATAGGCACGGCCGTCTCAATCCTGACGATATCAACGGGGCAATCCGGGGTAAGGATATCCACTACCCTCAGACCACACTCCTCTGCCTTGAGAATACACATAATCGCTGCGGTGGAGCAGTCCTGCCCCCGGACTATACGGACGAAGTCTGCAATCTGGCTCATATGCGAGGCCTGAAGGTACATCTGGATGGCGCTCGCATTTTCAATGCTGCAGTGGCCCTGAGCATGCCGGCGTACACACTGACACGGAATGTGGATTCCGTAGCATTCTGCCTTTCAAAAGGACTGAGTGCACCGGTGGGATCGTTGCTGTGCGGGAGCAAGGATTTTGTGCAGCGAGCGCGCAAGTTTCGTAAGATGCTGGGGGGAGGCATGCGACAGGCGGGGGTTATCGCGGCTGCGGGCATCGTAGCACTGGAGACCATGATAGACCGCCTGGCTGAAGACCACTCCAATGCCAGACGTCTGGCACAGGGCCTGGGGGACATCAAGGCGATAAGACTGGCGCGGGATGATATACCTACCAATATCGTGCTGTTCCATCTCTCGCCGGAGCTGTCTGTCCTCGAGTTTATGGAAGGCCTTGAAAAGGCAGGGGTGAAGATAGGCTTCCGCGACGGAGGCCCGTTCCGTGCGGTTACTCACCGCATGGTCTCATCCTCGGATATTGACGAAGCTCTGGCACGCATGGAAACGGTTTGTCAGGGACTCTATCGTCTGGCTCGCAGATAGCCTTGGCCTGAGGGCTTACAGGAATCGGTCTGCAGAGGTATTTCGGACCGGCTTTCACAGGTTCAATTGAGCGTCACCTATCGGCGCAATGCTGGCTAAATCAAGAGATGACGAACTGAACCTATCGCTTAGTGTTGAAACGCTTCCTGGGAACTGCAGATCAAGTCTCAACAACGGATTGGGCTGTGCTGCTAACGGGGGGAGTGGTTATCACCAGCAGTATCGCGGCAGCAGCCAGGCCGGCAAATGCAAACCAGATCGGCTGGTAACTACCCCAGTTATCAAATACCCATCCGGCCAGGGGTGCGCCTGCGATAGTTCCCAAGGCTATCATGCCTACCATGAAGCCATGAATTGTTCCAAATTTGCCTCTGCCAAAAAATTCCCTTATCAGAGAAGCTCTCAGAGTATTGTTGCCCCCGTAACCGATACCGAAAATAATAAGAAAGGGAACAAGCAAGCAGGTATATCCTGTAGGAATAAATCCAAAACAAAGCATACCCAAGCTCATCATGGCAAACGCGCCAGCCGATACCCCCCTTTTATCGACTCTATCCCCAAGCCAGCCCAAACCGAGGCGGCCGGCAATACTTGCCAGCGGGATACCAGCAGCCACCGAGCCAGCTATCGCCCTGGTGAATCCAATACTGGTGAGATAAGGCATTACATGTGTAATCACGGCACTTACTATTATGAACTGACACATTAGTGCCAATGCTATGTGCCAGAAGGTCCGGCTCTTTAAAGCTTGCCTCGTTCCGATGTTCACTTCGGCCGTTTGTGCTTCATTCAAGTCGTTGGATATCGCAATGTTACTCATTTCACCATCAGGCATGTAGCCATACTGTTCGGGCTTATGCCGGACTAGAAGAGACAGTGGCAGGCATACAGCCAGCAGACCTATGGTAAGATAGACCAGCGTCATTCGCCATTCATAAGCATCAATAAGATTGACTATAACTGGAACTAGCAAGCCACTAAATCCATAGCCACAAATCATAATTCCGGTGGCTATGCCTATTTTCCTCCGGAACCAGTTGGCAACTGCTGTCATCAACACTGTGCCGCTGCAGGTACTCAATCCTATGGCCATTAACACGAAGGCTCCGTAGAATGTGCCCAGGGAGGTAGTACGACTCAGGAGCATCAAACCCACACCGGTGAGAATCACTCCGCCGAATAGCAGTCTCCTTGACCCCCAGCGGTCAACGAGTATCCCAACGATCGGGGCAAGAAGGCCGATCTCTATACCACGTAGCGAGGCGGCAAATGAAATCTGCATGTAGCTCCAACGAAATTCGTCCACCAGCGGTTCAATGAGAGTAGTGAACCCATAGAAGACGACTCCGCCCACATATAGCGCAATGAAGAAACAGGCGACAACGACCCACCAACCGTAGAATATCCTACGCGGCTTCCAATTTAAGTTCCATGGCATGGCACGAAGTCTCTATCTTCAATAGCTCTGGAGAAAAGTCACCTGGCGAAAAGCTCTTCACAGTAAAGGCAGCGAAGTAGCCTACAAAATATTATCACTAATGCAAGTGGTGTGTAAAAACCCGCTTTGCGACAGAGAGGGAATGTTACGTGAGATCGGGCTGAGGCTATAATACTTTGATGAAAAAGGCAGTCACTTTAGCAGCCAGGGGAGATTGATAACTCCACCAGAAGTGATCCGCCCCTTGAATGCTTTCGTACTCTTTGGACTCGGGAAGGTTCCGGCAGAATTCGAGGAACTGGTCGGCGGGTGTGAAGTCATCCCTGCTTCCCGAGATAAGAAGTTTTGGCTTGGAGCACGCTTTGAGGAAATCAAAATCGAACATGAGGAGTGGAGGCGAGACTGCCGCTAGAGCCCTGATTCGACCATCGCTGGAGCCAACGGGAAGGGCGAAGCCGGCGCCAGCTGAATAGCCAGCAAGCCCGATTCGCTCAGAGTCTACTTCATGCACCGCGCTTATGAGGGAAATAGCTGCTTCCACATCCTCCTGCTCACCTATTCCCTGATCAAACTCTCCCTGACTGCCACCTACTCCACGAAAGTTGAACTTGAATGAAACGAACGATGCTTGTGTCAGTGTCTCGAAGAGGCTGCAGACGACATCGTTGTCCATGCTACCGCCGTAGAGGGGATGAGGATGACAGACTATTACGGCGGGGAAAGGGCCGGGACCTTCGGGTGTAACCAGTACCCCTTCGAGCAATAGCTGACCGGAGGGAAAGCTTACTCTTATCTCTTTCATCGTCCCCCTACAGGTGCAGACTCACTTAACTATAACTTTGATCAGAATGTCGCCGGGCAAGCCATCGCTTATCTGGCGGGCATTCCTCAATCTCACTAGACTGCCCGTGCTCACGCCGGCGGGGATCTTTACCTCCAGTTTCTTCCCCCTTCTCTTCAATATCCTTTTAATGCCCTGCGAAGCCTCTTTCGGGCTGATTGCCAGTTCATAATGGACTTCCTGGGGTCTTCGAGACCGGCCGAGTATTTCATCCAGATTGATTTCTTGCCCCGGCCAGGCTTCAAATCTCACTCTCCCTGGTCTGCCGCCGAACCGTCTAAAGGAGAAAGAAGAACCTCTCCCCTTCAAGAAGTCTCCGAATATATCGTCGAGGAAATCAAACCTCAGCCCTGCGCCACCAAAATCCTTCATCATTTCCTCGAAGGTGGCTGCAGTGAAATGACTGCCGAAAATGTCGCCTATATTGCCAACAGTGCCAAACTGGTCGTATTGTTTTCTTTTCTGAGGGTCCCCCAGGACTCCGTAAGCCTCATTAATCTCTTTGAATTTCTCATTAGCCCATTTCTCTTTGCCAGGATTGCGATCGGGATGGTATTGCATGGCCAGTTTGCGGTAGGCCTTCTTAATCTCCGCGTCCGAGGCATTCCGGGGGACGCCTAAAATACCGTAATAATCTCTACTCATTTGAGTTTGCTATAATTGGCTGTTTAATCTCAATTCTTCGTCTAAATCTGGGCAATTTCGAGGCGTTTCACCTCCAGGTTTTCTGCACTTGGCCGGACTTCATCGGCGCAGTTCACTTTTGGTCGTTGCCAGCTTCCAGATTGCTTGTTCGCTCTGCTCCTCGTAATGAGAGAGCAGTGCCCTCGATAAACCAGGCAAGCACAATACCTGGAAGAATTATAGCAAAGCGCTGGAATTGAAGTTAGTCAGAAAATAGATGTAGACAAGAACTGTTCACGTCCATCCTCTGTTGTCCTGAGCGAGGCGAGGAATGTCAGAGATTCTCCGTCGTCCAGATTCAGGTGGGGTTCTCAGAATGGGCATCTTGGAATGACCATACTCAATTCTCTCCACCGAGGGGTTTGACAAATACATTTTTCCTTGCTATATTGCGATGGTTTGTCCCGGATCCCGAACCAATAAACTCGGAGGTATTCGATATGATCGTTATTGGCGAGAACATACATATTATAGCGAAAGTAGTGAGCGACGCTATAAAAGCCCGAGATGCCAAAGTGATCCAGGATTTAGCCAAAGTCCAAGCTGAGGGTGGAGCTGATTATATTGACCTAAACCTGGGGTTCTGCAGGAAAGATCCCAGTATCATGGGATGGGCGGTGAATGCAGTTCAAGAAGTTGTCGATCTACCCTTGTCCATAGATACCATGAACCCTGTAGCTATGGAGGAGGGCCTAAAAGCCTGCAAGAAAAGGCCCTTGCTCAACTCGGCTTCAGGGAAGACCGATTCAAAACAAGAAATGCTTCCATTAGCGAAAAAGTATGACTGCGATGTGGTAATTTCAGTGATTAACGATAGAGGCATGCCTGCTGAGGGTGATTCAAAATTGGACAGCATTATGGATACAGTGGCTTATGCCAATGATCTTGGGATTCCAAACGAGCGTATTTGGGCTGACCCCATAGCCCTTCCCGCGAGCACGGCCGGGGAAGGTCAGAAGAATGCTCTGGCGACTTATGAATTTGTAGAGATGCTTCCACAAGCTCTGCCTGACATTAAGTCAGCGGTAGGGCTTTCCAACATATCTAACGGAGCTCCTCCGGAACTCAGGCCTTTGCTTAATCATGTGTATTTGATAATGCTAGCCAGGAAAGGGCTTTATTCATCAATTCACGATGCCTTGGACAGAGATATTATGGATATATCCAAGGGGCGAAAGCAAAACTTGGTTGACCTTGTCTACAGAGCGTGGGACAAAGAGGAAATGGACTTTTCCTCCCTGTCGCAGGAGGAGATAAACTACGTTAAGACGGCCAAGGTACTTTCAGGAGAAGTTCTTTATTCAGATGCCTGGCTTGAAGGTTAAGGAGGATAAGAACTATGGAATACAAGGCGCCAGTTGAAGCGTACAGCGGGGTGGTCAGAGAAGAGGCTATTGGAACAGGGAGCAAAGCCATAAAGATCGGGGGAGAAAATATTCTTTCTCTGCATCTCTTTGATGAGGGTTCCCTTCCTAATCCTCCAAAATTTGCCTTGGAGATATTGGATATGGAGCCTGTAGATTGGGCGGAGCATTTGGTTGAGCCGGTTAAGGACGTAATATCGGATCCGGTGAAATGGGCTAAAAAGTGTGAGGAATTTGGTGCGGATGCAGTTAGCATCTATCTGTTGAGCACTGACCCGGCAGGAAAGGATCGCTCTGCAGATGAAGCAGCACCAGTGGTAAAAAAAGTGGCTGAGTCACTAAATATCCCTGTGCTTGTCTACGGCTGTGGGGATGATAAAAAGGATGCTGTGGTTCTCCCCAAGGTGGCTGAAATGTGCGACGGAATGAACCTCCTTATAGGCCCCGTCCTTAAGGAAAATTATGAGGTAGTGGGGAAGGCAATTTTGGATCACGGACACAAAGCCTGGGCTGAGAGTCCTTTGGATATCAATTTGCTTAAGGAATTGAATGTGAAGCTGTGTCATTTCCTGCCCCCCGAAAGAATTGTAATCGACCCGGAATCCGCAGCACTGGGCTATGGCTTTGAATATAGCTTCAGTTTAATGGAAAGGGTGAAGCAGCTGGCAGTGATTACTAAGGATAGCATGACCCAAATGCCCATGATCGCTAATCTGGGAAAGGAGATTTGGAAGACAAAGCAAGCGAAGGAGAGCAAAAAACAGGGCTTGCTCTTTGAGACAATGACAGCTTTAGGGCTTCTTTTGGCTGGAGCGAACATCCTGGTCTTAAGACATCCTGAGAGCATAAACCTGGTCAAAGAAACTGTTGGAGGTAACTTATGGCAGAAGTAAAAGAAATAACGCGAAAATTAGAAGAAATTCATGAAAAAATAAAAGCGGAGATTCCCTGGGAGCCAGTAGGTCCCACCCCCATGCCAGAGATGCCTGATCTCAGACAGTGGGACATGAGGTTATTGAAAACATATACGCCGTTTTACTCGCCATTCTGTGATTTGTGTTGCTTCTGTACCTACGGTAAGTGCGACCTCACCGAGGGAAGAAGAGGCGCCTGTGGTATTGATATAGCTACTCAACAAGCAAGATTTATACTTCTCGCCTGCTTGATGGGATGCTCCGCTCATGCTGCTCACGGCGGGCACATTCTGGAGTTTTTGATTGAGAGACATGGCCCGGATAAGAAGATAGATCTGGGAACATTTATTGAGCTTGAAGCACCGAATATAAGGACAGTTGTAGGTCTGAAGCCTGAGACTCTGGGAGACCTCCAAATAGCTCTAGAGTATGTCTTCAAAGAGATTGCTCATCTTCTTGATTCTTGCCATACAGGGCAAGAGGGAAGCTCTCTGGACTATGAATCCAAGGCCTTGCATGCCAGCATGCTGGACCATGTAGGCATGGAAATAGCTGATATCGCACAAATAGTGGGATTCGATTTTCCCACCTCTGTTGCTGAGACACCTCTTGTTGACATGGGTTGGGGGGCAATAGATAAGAGTAAGCCTGTGATCCTGGTATCAGGGCATAACCCAGCTACCTCGACGGTGGTAATTGACTACCTCAGGGAACACAACCTTGAAGACCAGGTGGAGGTCTGCGGCCTGTGTTGCACTGCCAGGTGGAAGTCTGCGGCCTGTGCTGCACTGCACTGGAAACAACCCGTTATTCGGACAAAGCCAAAATAGTTGGCCCTCTTTCCCGTGCGCTTTTCTTCATGAGGACAGGCATTGCCGATGTGATAATGACTGACGAGCAGTGCATCAGAACAGATACGCCTCAAGAGGCAGCCAAGGTGGGGTCAGCAATGATCGCCTGCCTGGACAAGGCTATGTATGGACTTGAAGATGCCACAGAAATGGATACAGATGAGATAGTAAGGCGCATGGTGGATAATAAAGAAC
>SMTZ1_10003679_pt1 | contig 15422 bp, 13 predicted proteins | sample DeeMarSWOR136_30_FD_25667 | JGI IMG/M metagenome (IMG submission 25667)
GACGAACTGGAATCATCATCGCATGTTTAACCATTATGTTTCTCTATGCAAGTGTTGGTATGATGGAGGTCCTTTTCCCTCTCTATATGGATTCTTTAAACTACGTGAAAAGTAATATAGGAATCCTCTTTTTTATTCTTTCTCTCTTTCTGGTGCTTGGTCAACCTTTTACTGGATATTGGATGGATAGAGTCGGTCCCCATCTTCCAGTTTTTGTGGGATTCTTCCTCATTTCACTTTCACTTTCTCTCATGATTTTATTCAAGTCCTTTGTCTATTGGATTCCCGTGTTTATAGTATTTGGAATTGCTTTAGGGATGTTGGTATCAGCTTCTATGCTGCTCATTGTATTACACAGCAAGCCTGGAGAACAGGGTTCTGCTTATGGAATATGGAATTTTTCTTTCTCTGTGGGATATCTTTGGGGACCATCACTGGGAGGCACCCTCTCGGATTTTTTTCATGCTAATCTTCCCTCTATAGGATTTCAGGCACCATTTTTTCTCTTTTCTATTCTTATTCTATTCGTTTTATTTATTTTTAAAATCTTTACTTCCAGATAGATTCTTAAGAATTCTAAATGATCATGAGTCAACAAGATGGAGAAGTACATATTTTTGAATAGTGTATGTAATTATGGGGTAGTAGAAGTGATCAGAGATACCGTATGTCTAAATATTATGTTTTGGTAATTCCTGCAATGAAAAGTACTACCATCAATCCATCGTGATTAAAAAAGTAAAAGGTAATAAAAGTAAGGCAGCAAAGATTCTTAAGGTCTCTCGAAATACCCTCAAGAAAAAATCCATCGCTCTTTAGAACGCTTCTGGTAATTCCCCCCGTTAGAAATAGGAAAGGCTTCAGAAGATTTTTAATATTATTTTCTCTAAAGCATTTCGGTAAACCTTTGAATTTCCTGCGAGCACACTTCCTATTTCTAACGGGGTTAACTCCCCTTTTTCTAGCTTTAAAGTTAGCAAATGATATTCTGCCTACTTCCTCCATTTAATAAGAGATGGGGAATAGGCAGATTTTTTATGAGGTGAACTTCATGAATGTGTATTTGTTGGATATAAAATTTTACTGAGGTGGTTAATCCCCGATAGGATGTAGATGAGAAAAGAGTCATTTGGATGTGAATGACTTTGGAAGGTGTTTTAGTAAAATTATTCAGACTTTTCCAAGAGGGCTTTTTGATATTCTGAGGCGAGGGATTGTTTGCTCACGCCGTGGTCGATGAAATCCCAGGGGAAGGTTTCGTCTAACTCTCTTTGCCGGTAGGTATAGAAATCTGGATTGATATCAACTTCTTTGTAGGCTTGTAGCCAATTTCCTCCCAAATGATGAGCGACCATAAGGATTTTTCCTACCCTTCGGTCTCCCCTGCTGAGTAAACACTGGAGATAGCTCCATTTAGGGAGATCCCAGGTGACTACTATCTTTTTTTCCTTCTTTAAACTTTTTTGAATCTTTTTGAGTTTGTCTTTGAGGGTGGTGATGTGTTCAAGAGGATGCCATTGAAGAGGTGTTGAGGGTTTAGGGATAAAGGGATTGATGCTTAAGGTGATGGTTTCAAGGTATCTTGAAAGGGGTAGTGATGTAGTCAGGTGATGTTTTATTTTTTTTGTGAGTTCAATAAGTTGTTCAATGTCTTTAGCCTTTTCTGTGGGAAGGCCAATGAGGAAATAGAGCTTAAGGTAGTGGAAGCGATGGTGTGCTATCATCTCTAATGTGTTGAAGATTTGTTCATCGGAGAGATGCTTGTTTATCACTCTTCTCAGTCGTTCAGAACCTGTTTCAGGAGCAAGGGTGATAGTCTGATGCCCACTTTTTTTAAGCACATTAATTAATTCCTCATCAACTAGATCTATTCTCATGGAGGTTGTAGAGAATTTTCCTCCTTTCTCAATAATAAAATTGCAAAGGGGGGTGATTTGAGGGTGGTCTGAGAGGGTAGCTCCTATAAGGCCTATTTTAGACTGGTGTTCTATTCCTTTGGTGGCTATTGCCTTCAGTTTTTTAAGGCTTCTCCTTCGGTAAGGCTGGTACACACAGCCGATCGCACAAAATCTACAGCGATGTGAGCAACCACGACTTACTTCCATCAGGAACATGTTACTGAACTCTGTGTGCGGGGTAATGATTGAAGAGTAGATAGGGAAGTGTTCTAGGCACTTGTTGATTTTCCTTTTTATCTTGGAGGGTACGTCTCCTCGGGGTTTAAAGGATTCAATCTTACCTGAAGAACCGTAGTGAACTTGATAGAATCTGGGCACATATACTCCTTCAATCTGGGCCAGATGGGTGAGGAGTGCCTCTTTGGTAGTGGGTTTATCTTGGTAGCATTGATAAACCGAGATAAGCTTCGGGAGTACTTCCTCTGCTTCTCCAATGATGAAAAGATCAAAGAAGTCTGCGAGAGGTTCTGGATTGAGGAAGATGCAGATGCCGCCTGCTATAATGAGGGGGTATTTATCACCTCTTTCAGTGCTAAGCAGTGGAATCTTAGCAAGTTTGAGAATGGTGAGGATATTGGCGTAGTCATTTTCAAAAGAGAGGGAGAAGGCAATAAGGTGAAAGGCACATAAGGGATGATATGACTCAAGACTGAAGAGAACTCTTTGAGATCTTGTTAACTCCCACTGTTCTTCTCGTTCAGGTAAAAAAGCCCTTTCACATAGCGTATCAGGAAGGTTATTGAGTAGTTGATAGACACTTTGGAATCCGAGATTGGACATCCCAATATAGTACCTATTGGGATAAATTAGAACTACAGTGGTTTTACCATTCCATGGTGTCTTGACCGTTCCTTTCTCTTGAGAGAGTAGTGTGTTAACCTTTCCCAGTAGTCTACGAGGAGGTAGTCTGCTCATTGAAGCGATGCGTCTATGTGAGTTATAGATACAACCTATCCAGTATGATTGATAGTATAAATCTTTGTCACTTGAGGGTCAAGAAGCATCGCTTTGCTCTCGTTCCTCGTTATTTCTTAAAAAAGTGGGAATATCATATTCATCGTTCACACATTCATTCACGATGGTTCCTATTTTCGTTACCTCTGGTTCTTCACTACTTATCTCACTCCTTAAGTACGCAGGTAAATCGTAATCGTTAATTGAGCTGGGGAAGGGAGCTATAGTCTTTTTTAAACCTGTGAGCCTTTTTTCTTCGCTTGTCCCGAAACCAGTTGCAATTACCGTGATGCAGATTTCATCTTCCATTTTAGGATCAATGACCGCACCGAAAATGATATTGGCATCTTCATGAGCTTCTTCTTGGATCAAGGTAGAGGCATCATTAACTTCATGGAGGGTAAGGTTATTTCCGCCCGTGATATTAATGAGTAAACCTTGTGCCCCATTAATTGAAATATCTTCCAATAGGGGACTTGTTATAGCCTTTTGTGCTGCTTCTATTGCTTTGTTTTCTCCCGAGGCAACTCCCATTCCCATAAAAGCCATCCCCATTTCAGACATGATGGTCTTTACATCGGCAAAATCGAGATTGATTAAACCAGGAATGGTGATGAGATCGGAGATAGATTTAGCTGCATGGAGTAAAACCTCGTCAGCTTTTTTAAAACTTTCTATTAGAGAGATACTCCTGTCACTTATGCTGAGCAATCTTTGATTAGGGATGGTGATGAGGGTGTCTACGTATTTCTTGAGTTCTTCCAGACCTTTTTCAGCGGTGTGCTGTCTCATTTTACCTTCAAAAAGGAATGGTTTAGTGACAACTGCTACAGTAAGAGCACCCAGTTCTTTAGAGATATCTGCTACGATAGGTGCTCCACCAGTACCTGTTCCTCCACCCAGTCCGGCAGTGATAAAGACCATATCAGCTCCGTTTAGTGTCTCTCTAATTTTATCTGCATCCTCGATAGTGGCATTCCTTCCAATTTCAGGGTTTGCTCCTGCACCTAGTCCTTTAGTCAATGTGGCACCAAGCTGTAGTTTTATTGTCGCAAGTGAATTCTCTAAGGCCTGGAGATCGGTATTGGCTGAGACGAATTCTACCCCATCTAAGCGGGAGGTTATCATAGTATTAACAGCATTACATCCACCGCCACCAATACCGAAAACCTTGATTTTAGCAACCTGCCCTAAGTCTTCATCAATTTCAAATAAACTCATTTTTTTCCTCCTTTCTTGGGTATTATTGTTAAAATTTATCACAGAGAATACAGAGAATTCCTTTAAAATATAATGAACTAAATACTTTTACCCTCCCTCCTCTCTGTGCGCTCTTAACTATCGTTTTATGCAGTAACTCTATCTCTTTCTCTCTTTCATGGTTGATTTCCTTTTTAAAGGAAATTCTCTTTGATGTAAAGAACCAAGGAGTTCACAGAGTGTTTAAAAGAATGAATTTTCTCTCTTGGTCCTCTGTGGTTAAATCTTTTTTAATTTAAAAGACTTCGTCAAACCAGTTTTTCATACTTTGGGTTATCTTAGTGAATATATTTTTATCGCCCTTTTTATAATTGGAATCTGATTCATGGTTACTGCCATAGAGGACGAGACCCACAGCTGTTGCATATATAGGACTCTTTACGATTTCCGACAGCCCTCCAACACTGTTGGGATATCCTACTCTCACTGGGAGGTCTAAGATTCGTTCACCAACTTCAACTATTCCCTCAAGCAGTGAAGTGCCACCCGTGAGCACCACTCCTGAGGTCATGAGCTCCTTATAGCCAGATCTGATGATTTCTTTGCGGACGAGGCTAAATATTTCTTCTACTCGTGATTGGATGATCTGACAGAGAAATTTCCGTGAGATCTTTCGAGGCTGTCTTCCTCCCATACAGGTGACCTCAATAGTTTCGTCCTTTGAAATGTGAGAGCTTAAGGCACATCCGTGTTGTATTTTTATTTCTTCTGCCTGTTTTAAAGGAGTTCTAAGCCCTATTGCAGTATCTGAGGTGAGATGATTTCCTCCCAAGGGAATCACAGATGTGTATCGAATGCTACCTCCCTGTAAGACTGCGATATCAGTAGTGCCTCCCCCAATGTCTACTAAAGCTACGCCGAGTTCTCTTTCATCAGCTTCCAGAGTTGATTCGGAGGAAGCAAGAGGCTGGAGTACTAATTCTTTTACAGCCAGCCCATTGCGATTGGCGCATTTGATAATGTTTTGTGCAGAAGCTACTGCACCAGTGACGAGATGTACCTTTGCTTCTAGTCTTACCCCTGATATTCCTAAGGGATCGTGGATACCGTCTTGTTCATCAACAATAAATTCTTGGGGGATAACATGGATAATCTCTCTGTCTAAGGGGATGGCTATAGCTTTTGCTGCCTCAATGACTCTATTGATATCGTTCTTTTTCACCTCATGATCTTTTATCCCGATGACTCCGTGACTGTTGACCCCTTTAATGTGACTACCTGCAATCCCGGTATAGACAGAACTGATTCTACAGCCTGACATTAATTCTGCCTCTTCGATAACTTTATTGATAGACTCTGCGGTACTTTCGATGTTAACTACCATACCTTTCCGTAAGCCCTTGGAGGGAGCGCTACCGCACCCAATAATATCAATACCTTCTTTACCAACTTCACCGACGATAGCACAAGTCTTTGTCGTCCCAAGATCCAATCCAACGATTAGATTTCCATTTTTTCCCATTTGTTATCACCTCCTTTCTTGATGGGTTTAGTTGTTTCATATCGTGGCTTAATCTTAATAAAAGCTTTACTACTGTAGTTAAGGTCTATAGTTTGAGGAAGAAGATCCTTTTGCTCAAGATCGTGGAGTATTGTGCTTAGACGTTTACATTTTTCCTGGAAAGGGGGAAATCCCATCTCTATTTGAGTAGCATGATAAGTGGTAAAGACAGTTAGTCCGAAGGTGATATCTAAATGAATCTCAGAAATAGTGGCAAGAGGTATTCCTTCCTCTTCAAAAAGATCCATAAGAGTTAGTGCCTGAGTGATTAAGGGAGTATAAATGTGCTGATGGTTCATGAGATTGTCCCAGGTAATACCTGTGAGAATGGGAAACGCTAATCCATCTTCCTTTTCTGCCTTTTTAAATATGGTTCCTTTCTTATCAACGAGATAAAGCTGGTTTAGATTGATCAGAGCTACCGCTTTCCTCTCGATAATGTTTATTGCTAGCTGGTCTGGTAAAATTCGTTTGATCTTTGCCCTCTCTATCCAGGGTGAATTTTCCATACATTGGCAGATGTACTTGAGATCTAATGAGAGTAGGTTTACCCGGGGTTTTATACCAGCCATGTACAGAATTTGAGCTGGAGTATGCCTTAAACATCCCTCTACCTGGATCTTTCTTACCTGGAAGTAGGGTGAGTGTAGGATCTTTTTATAAAGTACGATTGAGGTAAAAGAGATGAATATGATACATAAACCAATCAGAGTGCACCTAAGACAGAGGTAAAAAGTATAGGTAAAGTTCCCTTTGCTCTTTGGTGTTTTTTTATACATTTTCCATCGGTAGTGTCTTATTTTTTTTGTTCTACAGCTTATCATATGAATGATTACCCTTCGTGATTTCTTCTTTGGAATTGAGGGGTGGCCGTTATTCTAATTTTTTGAATAATTAAGAAGGAGGTAATGAGTGCATATTGTTTAGCCACCCCTCAAGTTAAACCCTTTTTAGTCGAGCAGTGAGCAGTATCTTCTCAACCAGGTTCTCGAAACTTATTCTAATATAGTGAGCTGCCATAGGGAGCAAACTGGTCTCAGTCATACCTGGTATGGTATTGATTTCGAGGATATAAGGTTGACTATTTTTGTGACTTAGCATGAAGTCAACGCGTGCTGCTCCCTCACAGCCAATAGCATGGTATGCTTTGAGTGCCAGCTGCTGGATTTTTAAGGCCACACTTTTCTTTACTCGAGCGGGTATAATGTACTCAGTGTTGCCAGGAATGTATTTTGATTGAAAGCTATAGAAACCAGTCTTTGGAACGATCTCAATGAGAGGGAGCGCTTCACCATTTAAAATTCCTGTGGTAATTTCTTTACCTTCTATAAATCGTTCTATTAGTATATGCTGATCAAATCGAGCTGCTCGTTCACACGCATCTCGTAGATGCCCTTTTTGTTTAACGATAGTAGTGCCAATAGTTGAACCTTCAGCAATTGGTTTAATTACTAGAGGAAGGGGAAATTTTATTTTTCGATAAAAATCTGCACACTCAATTTCTTTTGAACTTATTATTTGAAAATCGGCGGTTGAAAGCCGATGGTAGCTTAAAATTTTCTTAGTCATGCCCTTATGTAATGCAAGAGCACTAGCCAGCACTCCTGAACCAGTGTAGGGTATCTGCATAATCTCTAACATTCCCTGGACAGTTCCATCTTCTCCCCCTCTGCCATGGAGGGCTATGAAGGCCACCTCAATCTTCTTTTTAATAAGTGTTTGTGCCAATAGTGTATTTACATCGATGGGATAGACCTTATAGTTTTTCTTTAGCAGGGCTTTTTGAATGGCTTTCCCTGTGCGAAGTGATATTCTTCGCTCAGCAGAAATACCACCCATCAGTACTCCAATTCTTTTGCCTTTAATTTTAGCTACGTTCTTCACTTTCTCCTGCTATTTTTAGTTCTGTTTCTAGCCTTATTCCTGTTTCTTGGTAAACCCTGTTTTGCATAATTTCCATAAGCGAGAGTATGTCCTTTGCAGTTGCACCACCCAGGTTGATGATAAAGTTGGCGTGTTTTTCAGAAATTTTAGCCTTTCCCACTTGATATCCTTTAAGACCTGCCTGCTCCACTAATTTACCTGCTGATTTACCAGGGGGGTTCTTAAATACTGATCCTGCACTAGGCAGATTGAGAGGTTGGTTTTGCCTTCGCCATGTTTTGATTTTTTCAATTTCACTAAGTGTCTCTTTTTGATTACCCTGTTTCATTCGGATCAGTGCTTTCACAATGATGGTGCCAGTTGGCAGATGCAACTGTCGGTATTCAAAGTTGAGGTACTTTCTCCTTTTTTCTACTACTTCTGCCTGAGGGGTAATCAGGGTTAGGGATTCAGTGACATCTTGCATCTGCCTTCCCTGAGCACCAGAGTTCATGGCTAAGGCGCCGCCCATTGAGCCAGGGATACCACTCATGAATTCCAAACCTGAAAGTCCCTTTCCTAGGGAAAAGGTCAGGAGTCTTTTTAAGGATACGCCGGCTTCCACCAGCACCTTTGTATGATTTTGAAAGACTTCAACTACTTTTATCTTTTTAAAACCACGAGAGAGTTTAATTACGAGACCCCTCACACCACCATCCTTTACTAAGAGGTTTGTACCTCTGCCTATAATGAAATAAGGAATTGCGTGAGTTTGACTAAGATGAATAACCTTTTGAAGCTCCATCATATCTGAAGGATAAATCATTATCTCTGCAGGCCCACCTACCTTCAAGGAGGTGTATCGACTAAGGGGAACATGGAACAGCATTTTCCCCTTCACAAGTTTACGCAGTTCCTTGAATGTAGCGTGCTGCATGAAAGAAAGATTATCGTATGTCCTTGACTTTTTGAAGTAACTGTTCTCCTAACTGCCAGATATCTCCTGCACCTAAGGTAATTACTACATCTCCTGGTTTAAGCAGTTTCAAAAGATGGTTCACAATTTCTTCCTTCTGGGAGTAATAGTAGACCTGTTTGTGTCCGTGTTTTCTGATTCCATAGAAGAGGTTTTCTGCTTTTACCCCAGGTAAGGGATCTTCTCCAGCTGGATAAATATCGGTGATCAGAAGAAGGTCAGCTTGATTGAAGGCGTTGAGGAAATCTTTAAACAAATCTCGGGTTCTTGTATAGCGATGGGGCTGAAAGACAACTACTAATCTTCTTCCCCAGATATTTTTAGCAGCATTCAAGGTTGCTTTAATTTCAGTAGGGTGATGTCCATAGTCATCAACCAGGATGATTTGATTAAACTCTCCTCTGATCTGAAATCGCCTCTGGACCCCTTCAAAGGTCTCCAGTGCCTCTTTTATTGCAGGGAAATCTAGGTTAAGTTCCACTGCAGTGGCAATTGCTGCCAGTGCATTGTAGACATTGTGCACACCAGGCATCTTAAGTTCTACCGTTCCGAGCTCTTTATTGTGGTAGCGCACCTTAAAGATCATGGATAGTCCCTTAACGGAAACTTCTCTCGCTTGCAGGTCTGCCTGGGGAGTTAATCCATAGGTCAGATATCGTTTTTCCAACTGAGGTATGAGGTCTTGTATATGTTCGTTATCCAGACAGAGAATGTTAAGGCCATAGAAAGGGACCTTATTGGCAAATTGGATGAAGGTTCGCTTGATTTCAGTTATATTATGGTAGTAATCTAGGTGCTCAGGATCAATATTGGTAATGACAGCAATGGTGGGTGAAAGCTTCAGGAAGGAGCCATCACTCTCATCTGCTTCAGCAACCAGGAAATCTCCGGTGCCTAAGATTGCATTAGTATTGATGGTGTTAAGCTTGCCTCCAATGACTACCGTAGGGCTGATTCCTCCTCGATCAAGAACCATTGCAATGAGAGAGGTAGTGGTGGTTTTTCCATGGGCACCTGCAACAGCAATTCCATACTTTAACCGCATTAGTTCAGCGAGCATTTCAGCCCGTGGAATTACCGGAATAGCCTTACTTTGTGCTGCACGGACTTCAGGATTGTGAGATTTGATTGCTGAGGAGGTTACCACCACATCAACATCAGTGATGTGATTTTCACTATGCCCATGATAGATAGTCGCGCCCAATCTTTGTAGTCGTTCGGTAGTTTCTGTGAGTTTAATATCAGAGCCACTTACCTTGTGGCCAAGGTTGAGTAGTACCTCTGCAATACCACTCATTCCTACTCCCCCTATTCCCACGAAGTAAATGTGTTTTATGCGTTGATACATTTCACTCCTGTGGTATTAAATTTATAGCAGTGATCAACTATCTCTTGAGCGGCTTTTGGCCTTCCGAGTTTACCAGCATTTCTTTCCATCTGCGATAAGTGCTCAGGTTGGTGGTAAAGGTGTAGTATGAGCTGAGCGAGTCGTTCCCCCGTTAATTGATCAGGATCAATCATTTGAGCTGCTTTCTGACTAACGAGAACCCTCGCATTGAGGTACTGATGGTGGTCTGCTGCCAGAGGGTAGGGAATGATAATGGAAGCTCTCTGGTGAACCATTAGCTCAGCAAGAGTAGTTGCTCCTGCTCGACAGATGACCAGATTGGCTCGCTGGTAGGCATTGGCTATCTTATCGATAAAGTTGAACACTTCAGCAGAAAATCCCTTACTTTGATACTCTTCTTTGACTAATCTGAGATCGCTTTCACCTGTTTGATGGATGATCTTTATCTTATCTCGAATTGGAAGCAGATGATTTAGTGCATCAATCATAGCCTGATTAATCTGGTGTGAACCGAGGCTTCCTCCCAAAATAAGGAGAGTAAATGGAGTGTGCAAAGGAGATGGTGACACACCTTCTAAACATCGTTTTCTTATGGGATTTCCCACTATCACAGTCTTTCCTTTTGGAAAATATGGTAGCGTGTGTTCAAAGGAAACAAAAATCAGATGGGCAATTTTACCTAGTATCCTATTAGTGAGACCTGGAATGGTATTTTGTTCATGGATAGCTGTTTTAATACCCATAAGAGATGCAGCCAAAACAACAGGGCCGGAAACGTACCCCCCCAAACCGATAATTAAGTCAGGGTTAAATCTTCTTATAATCATAATAGATTGAAATATGCTTTTAGGGATGTGCATTAAAGCTTTAAACTTATCAAGTAGATTTTTCCCTTTTAGGCTAGAGGCATCAATAGCCTCAAAGGTGAATCCTTCACGGGAGAGAATTCGTTTTTCCATTCCTCTCTTGGTTCCAATAAAGAGCACCTTATTAGTTTCATTTTTTGTTTTGAATTCTTCTGCGAGAGCGATTCCTGGAAACAAATGTCCTCCTGTTCCACCAGCAGCAATGATTATCTTCATACCTTGCGTTTTACCAATAATTGTGAAGAAATATTCAGTAATAATCCTATACTAATGAGGTTAACAACCAGAGAGGTTCCTCCATAACTGATAAAGGGCAGTGTAGACCCTTTAGTGGGCAAGAGTCCCATGACAACTCCCAGATTTATTACCATGTGTAAAACAATGAGAGAGGTAATTCCCAAGGCTAAATAGGTGCCAAAGAGATCAGGTGCCTTGAGGGCAATCTTTACCCCACAGCACAATAGTATGATAAAGAGGATGATAACTAAGAGCACTCCAATAAGACCCAGCTCTTCTCCGATGATCGAGAAAATAAAATCAGTGTGAGGTTCAGGAAGGTAGAATAATTTTTGTTTTCCATTACCAAGTCCAGTGCCCCATAGTCCACCAGATCCAAAGGCTAAAAATGACTGGATAATCTGAAAACCTGTAGAAGTGGGATCTTCCCAGGGATTAAGGTAGGCAGTGATTCGGTTCAATCGATAACCCACACAGGATATGAGAAAGTAACACCCCACAGACATTGCACTGAGCACATAAGCGAGATATCTGATTTTACTTCCTGCTGCGAACATCAAGATGAAAAAGAGAAATAGTAGTGTTACGGCTGTTCCAAAATCTGGTTGCAAGAGAACCAATCCACACATTACAATAGTAACTATTAAGTGGGGGAGAAATCCAATGGAGAACGATTTAATCTTTTTTTCCTTCTTGGCCAAGGAATAGGCAAGGAAAATAATCAAGGCGAGCTTGGCAAACTCTGAAGGTTGAAAGGAAAGGGGACCAATCCTAAACCACCTGCTGGAACCTCCTATACTAGTGCCAATCCCTGGAATCAAGACGAGGAACAGAAGAAGAAGGCTGGTTATAATGATAGGATACACCAGTCGCGTTAAAGCTTGATATCTGATATTCATTACTAAAAGCATAAAGAGAAGACCGATGAGCGCAAAGCATGATTGTCGCTTAAGAAAATGGATGCCATCGCCAAATCTGGTAGCAGCGGAAATAGAGCTTGAACTATAGACCATGACAATACCGATGCCCACGAGAATAACCACAATCAAGAGTAGTAGTTGGTCATAGTATTTATGTGTTTCCATAATTCTTACCATGGTGAAAGCTTCATGTTAAAGTAGTAACCAGTGTCTTAAAAGCATTTCCTCGCTCTTCATAGTTTTTAAACATGTCAAAACTGGAACAGGCGGGGGATAGTAGTATAGTATCTCCAGGTGATGCCTGCTTCAGGGCTCGTTTAACCGCTTCCTCGAGGGTTTCAACCAGAAAGGTTGATGTTGATGTCTTAAGCGCCTGATGCATTTTTTCTTTAGCCTCACCCAAAAGAATGAGGGCTTTTACTTTTTCTTTAATAAAAGGTATGAGGGAATGGTAGTCTCCACCTTTATCTCTACCACCTGCAATGAGAATCAAGGGGGGATCAAGGGCCTCAATGGCTCTTATCACTGAATCGACGTTTGTTGCTTTGGAATCATTGTAGAATTTTACCTGATGACTTTCCTTCAAAAATTCGAGACGGTGTGGTAATCCTTTGAAGTTCTCTATAGCTCGTTGAATTCTTTCTTGAGGGCACCTACAAAGTTTACTCACAACTACCGCAGCCATGATATTGTGCAAATTGTGTATACCTTTGAGATAAAGATTATCAAGAGTAAAGCACGTTTGTCCGGTACCATTGTTGAAATGTAAAAGTCGATTTCTATAGTAGATGCCACGAAGTACCTCTTTTCCATAACTAAAGTAGAGGGTAGAGGCATTAATAGAAGAAGACAACTTTTTTATCTCTGAATCATCAGCATTGAGAACAGCGTATTCCTTGTTGCTTTGATTTGTAAATATTCTAGCCTTAGCTGCTATATAATCCTCGTAAGAGGAATAACGGTCAAGATGATCATGGTGAAGATTGAGGAGTACACTAATGTAGGGTTTGAAACCTTGTATTCCTTCCAGTTGGAAGCTGCTTATTTCAGCGATAATGTAATCTTCATGGTGCTGGTTTAAGACATATTCGATAAGGGGAGTACCTACATTTCCACCTAAAAAGATCCTTTTACCTGAAGCCCTAAAGATCTCAGCAATAAGGTTAACTGTGGTTGTCTTCCCGTTGGTACCGGTGACCGCGATAGTGGGGGTTTGAATATAACGGGAAGCTAATTCTATCTCACTTACGATTTCCACCCCGCACTCAGCTGCTGCCCTTAGAGGTGGGATTTCTAAGGGTACCCCGGGGCTCACAACAATAAGGTCTGTGCTTAAGAATGATTCACGCCTGTGTCCCCCCGTTTCTACTGCTATTCCCAGACTCTTAAGCTTTTGAATGGTAGGTAGTAACTCTGCTTCGCTCATAATTTCACTGACGGTAACGTTGGCTCCCCTTTTTTTTAGAAAGAGGGAAGTTGTCTTACCAGTAGTGCCTAATCCCACGACAAGAACTTTTTTGTTGTAGAGGTCCATGAACTTATCTCCCTTCGGGAGGACAGATACTAGATACTGGATGCTAGATGCTTGATACTGGATTTAGATATTTATCCAGTATCGAGTAACCAGTATCCAGAATCGTTTTATAAGTGCCAGAGCATATCCTATGGTCACTAAGTAATTTGGTAAAGATTAAATTATAAGTAATTACACATTACCTCAGTTTTAGGGTACTGATAGCCACTAAGGCTAGGATGGCGGCAATGATCCAAAATCTGACGATAATTTTGGGTTCTGCCCATCCCTTCAGTTCAAAGTGGTGGTGAAGAGGGGCCATTTCAAAAATCCGCTTTTTTCTCAACTTGAATGAGGTAACCTGAAAGATGACTGAAAGTGCCTCTGCGACAAATATTCCTCCTACGATAGCGAGGAGAATTTCATGTTTGCTGATGATTGCCACAGTGCCCAGTGCACCACCAAGCGCGAGAGAACCTACATCCCCCATAAAGATCTGTGCAGGATAAGTGTTGAACCAGAGAAACCCTGTGGCAGCTCCCAGAATAGCTCCACAGAAAATAGTTAATTCTCCGCTTCCTGGAATGTAGGGGATCTGGAGATAGGTGGCTATCTTAATGTGACCAGCAAAATAGGCGAATAGAAGGTAGGTTACTGTCACAATCAAAACGAGACCTATCGCCAGGCCATCTAATCCATCAGTGAGATTTACAGCGTTAGAAGTGCCAACAATGATTAGTACCACGAAGAGGATATAGAAAATTTCTAGATTGATGGAAACCTTCTTAAAAAAAGGTATCGTTATATTTTTATCAAAATCGGGGGAGAGGTAGAGAAAAATGCCTAGTGCGATTCCTATAAGAATTTGTCCCCATAGTTTAAAACGTGGTGAGATACCTTTGGGGCTTCTGCTTTGTAATTTCTTCAAATCGTCGATTAGTCCTATGATTCCCAATCCCCAGGTTGTAATGAGTGCTATCCAGAGGTAGGTATTGGTCAAATCTCCCCAGAGCAAAGTGGCAATGCTTAAAGAGAGTAGAATTAAGATTCCTCCCATGGTGGATGTTCCACGTTTATTGAGGTGGGCGGCTGGTCCATCTTCTCTTATATACTGTTTTATATTAAATGCATTTAGTTTTTTGATTAGCCAGGGTCCCCAAATAAGGGTAATCAATAAGGCAGTAAGTATTGCATAAATGGTCCTGAAAGTGATATAGCGAAAAACGTTAAATATGCTATAGGTTTCGTGAAGAGGATAGAATAGATGGTAAAGCATTAATGTGGTTCCTATTGGTTTTATATTTTTATTTTGTTCTTTAATCCTTCTTGAACAACTTGGATAAGCTGGTTGTGAGAAAAAGGCTTGCGTAAATGAGCAAATGGTTCTCTTGGAAAGTCAGATTCTTTAATACCATGTCCTATCAGTACTATGGTAATGGTGTCTAATTTAGTTTGAGAGATTTTTTCTATTAATTCCATTCCTCCCATCTGAGGCATGTGCAGGTCTGTGATTACTATATCATAGGAGGTAGTTAGTAGTTCATCGAGGGCCTCTTTCCCATTTTCTACTGTTTTGGCCTCATATCCATTCAACACTAAAAAGGCTTGCGTTATTTCTCTTATTTCTTTCTCATCATCAACAACCAGGATCTTAGGTACGCGCTTTTGATCCATGACCTTTCCCTTATATGGTGTTAAATGTCTAATTCTACATATCTATATATACTCGAATAGTCCTTCTAAAGCACCACAAATAACTTGATTTTTGGTTTTTATAACAAGAAAAGGTTTTACACTTATAATCTCGGCTTCTTCTTTTTCATAGATGATTTTTTGCCCTTTTTGAGGACAGTAAACCTTTTGATCAACCTTAGCGCCAAATGGCGAAGCAGTCCTTTTGCATTTCACTAATTTTGACATGATGTACTCCTTTTTAGCAGTTCTGAACTTAGGAATTGTTTACCAATGTTAGTGCTACTCTTAAACACATCCTATTTATAGAAGGGAACATCATATTTTCTCACAC